>BNJV01001188.1_pt1 | contig 42786 bp, 56 predicted proteins | sample 8540591 | NCBI WGS metagenome assembly BNJV01 (sample SAMD00202457, study PRJDB9452) | human saliva metagenome | host: Homo sapiens
GCGTCGTCGCGCAGCTTGATGGTGTAGGTCAGGCCGTCCTCAGAGACCTCGGGAACGGTGCCCAGGGACTTGGGGAGGTTGATCTTGTAGGGGGTTTCAGAGGTGGACTTGTAGGCGAAGAGCGGGCGGTACATCGCCTGGATGAACTGGCCGTTCTCGCCCTGCGTGTAGCCCTTTGCGGAGACCGGGAAGATCCAGTTGGGGGTACGCGAGGCCATCGTGACCTCGTTCTTTCCGGTTTCCGAGTTGGCTGCCTGGCCGCCGCCGCTACTGCTGCCGCCACCACAGGCGGACAGGCCCAGGGAGGCGACCATTGCGAGGGCCGCGCCGGTGACCATCCACCGCTTCTTTCTAAGGTTCATGACTGCTCCAAATCAACGTTGATCGGGGACACTGACGGATGACAACCCTGTCAGATGATGTTCATCATATGACAGTTTGTCGGCGAATGTTGCCACTTTGGGCCAAAATGTGGAATGTTACGAAAAAATAACAAGATATTTCGACGAAAGAAGTGTCAGACTTTCTTCGGTGGGGCATAATGAATCATGTTCTCAACGATGAGCGCAGTGTAACGTTGTAGTTACTGCATACGTACCTAGAGGAGGTGTCATGGCCACGCATGATGTCGACGAGACCGTCCTGACGCTGATTGGGTCCGGTCAAGCGGACACCAGGCCCGCGATTGTCAAGCAAACGGGCCTCGCACCATCAACGGTGTCGGCCGCTGTGTCTCGCCTCGTCGAAGCCGGGGTCATCGCGGAAGCAGAGCACTCTGTTTCCACGGGTGGGCGGCGCGCGCCGCCTCGTCACCTCCGACGGCGCCGGAGCACTCGCCCTCGTCGAGCTGGGAGCCCACCACGGCCTCGTCGCCCTGACGGACCCCACCCGCGGAGTCGGGCAGGCCTCGAGCCTCCTTATCGACATCTGCGGAAGGGCCCCAGGCGGTGCTCGACGCTGTCATGGACGAGGTGTCCCGCCAGGAAGAAGCTGCCGGCGTGCGGGTCGGTGGCATTGCCCTGGCGGTTCCTGGTCCCGTGGACGCGGAGCGCTCGCGTGATCCGCCCCGCCCGCATGCCCGGGTGGGACGGCATCAACGTCGCCGAGGCCGTCACCGAGCAGTGCGGCCTGCCCGCCCTCATCGAAAACGACGCGCGCGCCGGAGCCATCGGCGAATCCGTCTACCGGCGTCGTCTCCACGGCGTGACCCCCATCGACACGCTTATCTACGTCAAGGCTGGCTCCGCCATCGGCGGCGCCTACCTCGTCGATGGCGTGCCGCAGGTGGGGCAGGGCGGACTGGCCGGGGATATCTCGCACATCCCCGTCGAGGCCGCCGCGGGCCGCCCCTGCAAGTGCGGCAACGTCGGATGCCTCGAAACGATCGCGTCCGCCGACTCGATCCGAGCAGACCTGGCCGCAGCAGGCCTCGTCTATGAGAACAACGCACAGCTTCTGGCCGCAGCACGCGACGGTATCCCCGAAGTTGCGACGGCCATCCGCCAGGCGGGCACCCTCCTGGGCCACTGCGTCGCCCACCTCGTGTCCTTCCTGGCACCCCAGGGAGTCATCGTCGGTGGAGCACTCTCCGCCGTCGACGCCTTCACCGCCGGAGTGCGCGCCGCACTCCACCAATCCTGCCTCCCCTCGATCATGGAACACCTCGTGATCGAATCGTCTCGATCAGGGCGCGAAGCGGCGCTCTGGGGGCTCTCGACACTCACCCCCTCGAAGATCTCAAAGGAGAATCGCTCATGACCAAGCCCCGCATCGCGGTTGCCGGCATCCACATCGAATCCTCGACGTTCACCCCCTACATCTCGACCGCCGACGACTTCATCGTCACCCGCGGCGAGGAACTGATGGACCGCTTCTACTGGCGCGACGAGGACTGGGCCACCCAGATCGAGTGGATCCCCGTCCTGCACTCGCGCGCCCTGCCCGGCGGCGTCGTCGAGCGCGGCGCCTACGACGCCTGGAAGGCTGAGATCCTTGAGGGCCTCGCGGCCGCGGGCCCCTCGAGGCCTCTTCTTCGACATCCACGGCGCCATGAGCGTCCAGGGCATGGACGACGCCGAGGGTGACCTCATCAACGCCATCCGCGGCGTCATCGGCCCCGAGCCCATGGTCAGCGCCTCGATGGACCTGCACGGAAACGTCTCCCAGGACCTCTTCGACGGCTGCGACATCCTCACCTGCTACCGCCTCGCACCCCACGAGGACGCTCTCGAGTCGCGCCGTCGCGCCGCCTACAACCTGGGCATGCGCCTCCTCAACGGCCAGCCCAAGCCCGTCAAGGCCCTCGTCCACGTCCCCGTCCTGCTCCCGGGCGAGAAGACCTCGACCCGCATCGAACCCGCCAAGTCCCTGTACAAGATGATCGACCCCATCGAAGCGATGGACGGCATCCTGGACGCCGCGATCTGGATCGGCTTCGCGTGGGCCGACCAGCCGCGCTGCAAGGGCGCTGTCGTCGTCACGGGTGACGACGCGGAGCTCGTCAAGGAACAGGCCGAGCGCATCGGCCAGTACTTCTGGGACGTGCACGACCGCTTCGAGTTCGTGGCCCCCGTTGCCTCCATGGAAGAGTGCCTGGCAGCCGCCGAGGAGGGCCCCAAGCCCTTCTTCATCTCCGACTCCGGCGACAACCCGGGCGCCGGCGGTGCCGACGACGTGACGGTCGCGCTCGCGGCCCTGCTCGCGTGGAAGCCCGTCCAGGAGGCGACGCTCGACGTCATCTACGCCTCGATCATCGATCCCGCCGCGGCCGCCGTTGCGTGGGAGGCTGGCGTCGGCGCCGAGGTCGACCTCGAGGTCGGCGGACACATCGACACCCGCGAGCCTGGACCGCTGAACGTCCACGCCACGGTCGAGGCCCTCGCCGACGACCCGATGGGTGGCCACACCGCGCTGCTGCGCACGGGCGGCCTGCGCTTCATCATCACGACGAACCGCAATCAGTACACGATGTACAGCCAGTTCGAGCTGCTCGGCGTGGATATCGCCACTGCCGACGTCGTCGTCGTCAAGATCGGTTACCTGGAGCCCGACCTGTACGAGACCCAGAAGGGCTGGCTCATGGCGCTGACCCCCGGTGGCGTCGATCAGGACCTCATCCGCCTCGGTCACCACAAGATTGAGCGCCCGATGTTCCCCTTCGATCCGGATATGGCAGATCCCGATCTGCATGCTCAGGTCGTCGTACCATGAGCGCCGTCAAGGATTCCGCGGGCCCGGTATTTGCGGGCATCGACATCGGCGGCACATCCATCAAGTGGATGATCGTCGATGAGGCGGGCGCGATCCTCACTCAGGGAAACGAGCCGACGGACCGCGAGGTCGTGGCCGAGCAGGTGGGACGAATCGGCGCGCGACTCGCGAGCGACTATCCGGGACTGGTCGGTTTCGGCCTGATCTGCCCCGGCCTCGTCGATGAGGAGAGGGGATCGTCGTGTACGCGGCGAACCTTGAGCTGCGCGGCGTCCAGCTGGCCCGTGTGGTCGAGGACGCCACGGGCGTACCTGCAGCACTCATGCACGACGGGCGCGCCGCCGGCCTGGCTGAGGGACTCCTCGGCGCGGGCCGAGGGGCTTCCTCCTTCCTCATGATGCCCATCGGTACCGGCATCTCTGTGGCCCTCATGCTCGGTGACAACCTGTGGAGTGGTGCGACGTTTAGCGCCGGCGAAGTCGGGCACGCGCCCGTTTTCCCCGGTGGTGAGTCCTGCCGTTGCGGGTCGCGCGGGTGCCTGGAGGTCTACGCCTCGGCGAAGGGCATCGCGCGACGCTACGAGCAGGCGACCGGAGAGGACATCGGTGCGAAGGCGGTCGAGGCCGGCATCGGTACCGACCCGGTCGCGACCGAGGTATGGGACACCGCGGTTCGTGCACTCGCGCTATCTCTCACCCACATGACGCTCACCGTCGACGTCGAGCGCATCATCATCGGCGGCGGCCTGTCGCACGCGGGCGAGAACCTGCTGGCGCCGCTGCGCGAGGAATTCGCTTCGATGCTGACATTCCGTGACGCTCCCGAGATCGTCCGCGCATCCCTCGGGGGTGCGGGTGGTCGCTGGGGTGCCGCGATCCTGGCCGCTCGCGTGGGCGGCTCGACGTGCTACGAGAGGTGGCAGCCGTGACGACTGTAGAGATTTGCGTGGAAGATGCCGTGGGCGTGCGCCGCGCGCGCGACGGGGGAGCGGATCGTATCGAGATCTGCACCGACCTGTCGTGCGGCGGCCTGAGCCCCGCATTCGACGAGGTGGCCGCCGCCCTCGAGGTGGCGCCCGCTGGCGGCGTTCAGGTGCTCGTGCGCCCGCGCCCCGGGGACTTCGTGCATACGCGCGAAGAGGTCGATCGCATCGCCTCCGATATCGTGACCCTCTCGTCGATCGGTCGTGGATCGGACGTGCGCCTCGGCTTCGTCGTTGGCGTCATTACCCGCGACGGGCAGGTCGACGTGAACGCGGCCGCGCGCCTGCGGGACACAGCCGAGGACGCGCCGCTGACCTTCCACCGTGGATTCGACCAGGTTGCGGATCAGGATCGTGGTCTCGACGTTCTCATGGAACTCGGGTACGACCGCGTGCTGACGACGGGTGGAGATCCGGCCGTCGCGCAGCCGGACGCCCTCGCCCGTCTCGTCGAGCGCGGGGGAGACGACATCATCATCCTGGTGTCGGGTGGCCTGCGCGCTCATAACGTCGCCGAGGTCGTGGCTGCCTCGGGAGCACGCGAGGTCCATATGCGCGCCCCCGGAACCTCAGGAACCGATCAGGCGGAGGTCGAGCGAATCGTCGCTGCCCTGCACGGATAACCCAGCTCACACGTTTCCCAAAAATCTTCGTCGATTCGTCTGACAAATCGACGTCAACCGTGTAAGGTTAAACACATGAGAATTGGAATTTTTCAACGACGAAGATCAGATCGCATCCCTCGCAGCGGACCGCATCCTCGAGGTGTACCGCGCTAAGCCGAACTTCGTGCTCGGCCTGGCCACCGGCTCCTCGCCGCTCAAGCTCTACGCAGAGCTCGTGCGCCGCTACGAGGCCGGTCAGATCTCCTTTGCCCAGGTTCGTTCCTACAACCTCGACGAGTACGTGGGCCTGCCCCGCGACCACTACGAGGGCTACGCGAACTTCATCCACCGCAACCTCGTCGACCTCGTCGACATGCCCGAGGGTGCGGCACACGGACCCGACGGCTGGTGCGATGACCTCGAGGCCGGCGCTGCCGCCTACGACGAGGCTATCAAGGCCGACGGCGGCATCGACATTCAGGTCCTCGGCATCGGCTCTGACGGCCACATCGGCTTCAACGAGCCCGGCGGCACCCTTGCGTCGCGCACCCACGTGGGCGTCCTGACCGAGCAGACCCGCCGCGACAACGCCCGCTTCTTCGATGGCGACATCGACCAGGTCCCCACGCACTGCGTGACCCAGGGCCTGGGCACGATCATGGACTCGCGCGCCCACATCTTCATCGCCACGGGTGAAGGCAAGGCCGACGCGGTCAAGGCCATGATCGAGGGCGGCGTCACCCAGCGCTGGCCCGCGTCCATCCTCCAGCACCACCCCGACGTCACCGTGCTCCTCGACGAGGCCGCCGCCTCCAAGCTCGAGCTCGCAGACTTCTACAAGGAGGTCTGGGAGAAGGAACACCTGTGAGATAGGTTCCCACCCGACTTCGCCCCGGCCTCGTCAATGCGAGGCCGGGGCCTTATTGTGAGCGTCGCTTCTTCGCTCCCGGCGCACGCGTGCCACCCGTTGGAAGCACACCCCAGGCACGTACAATGGACCCCATGCGTAATGCCCTCGACGAACCCACCGGCCCCTCCGCGCCCTCCGGTCCCTCCACCGCGTCCTCGACCGGCCTGCTGGAGCGTACCGAGACCCGCAAGGAGCGCACCGGCGGGGACGGCGACCGCTTCGCCCACTTCGTGCGCAAGGACAAGGCGAACTCGTCCATGGTGACGGGGCAGCCCGTCGTCGCCCTGTGCGGCAAGGTGTGGATTCCCCACCCGCGACGCCTCGCAGTACCCGGTGTGCCCCACCTGCAAGGAGCTGCGTGACTCGATGGGAAAGAACGGGCGTAACTGGCCCTTCTCCGACGGCGGAAAGGGCTCCGACAAGTGAGCGAGACGACCCGGCGCGCACCCGTTGGCAGGCTGCGCGCCTGGCAGGCCGCTGCCCTGGATCGCTACATGGCGACGTCCCCGCGCGACTTCCTGGCTGTCGCAACGCCGGGCGCAGGTAAGACGACATTCGCCCTGACGCTTGCGACCGAGCTGATCGCCCGCGGCATCGTCGACAAGCTCACCGTCGTGTGCCCCACCGAGCACCTCAAGGGACAGTGGGCCTCGAGCGCGGCGCGCTTCGGCATCCACATCGACCCCGACTTTACGAACTCGCAGGGCGTGGCTGGCTCGCACTTCGATGGCGTGGCTGTCACCTACGCGCAGATTGGCTCCAACCCGTCCGTTCACGCGGCGCGCACCCGTGCCTACCGTACCCTCGTCATCCTCGACGAAATCCACCACGCCGGCGACTCCCTGTCGTGGGGCGATGGCGTGCGCGAGGCCTTCACGGACGCGACGCGGCGCCTGGCGCTGACGGGCACGCCCTTCCGCTCCGATACCTCTCCGATTCCCTTCGTCACCTACGAGGAGGACGAGGAGGGCATCCGACGCTCGCGCGCCGACTACACTTACGGCTACGGCGACGCCCTCAAGGATGGCGTCGTTCGTCCCGTCCTGTTCATGTCTTACTCGGGGCAGATGGCCTGGCGCACCAGCGCGGGCGACGAGGTGAGCGCCCGCCTGGGTGAGCCTCTCACCAAGGACATGATGAAGCAGGCCTGGCGCACCGCGCTGGATCCCCGAAGGGCGAGTGGATTCCCGCCGTCCTGCGCGCCGCCGATATGCGCCTCGAAGAGGTGCGCCGCGCCGTGCCCGACGCGGGCGGCCTTGTCATCGCCTCCAACCAGGAGCACGCACGCGCCTACGCCCGCCACCTGCGCCTGATCACCGGCAAGGCCCCCACGATCGTCCTGTCCGACGACGCGGATGCCTCCGACCGCATCTCCGAGTTCGCCGACTCCACCGACAAGTGGATGGTCGCCGTGCGCATGGTGTCCGAGGGCGTCGACGTGCCCCGCCTCGCGGTTGGCGTCTACGCGACCAACGCCTCCACGCCGCTGTTCTTCGCTCAGGCCATCGGCCGCTACGTACGAGCCCGTCGTCGCGGCGAGACGGCCACCGTCTTCATCCCTTCCGTTGTGCCCCTGCTGACGCTCGCCGGCGGCATGGAGGTTGAGCGCGACCATGCGCTGGATCGCCCCAAGCGCGACGAGGCCAGCGAAGACGACATGTGGAATCCTGAGGACGCGCTTGTCGCGGCCGCGAACCGCGAGGAGAAAGCTTCCTCCGACCTGCTCTCCCAGTTCGAGGTCCTGGGCGCGGACGCCGAGTTCGACGGGGTCCTCTTCGACGGTGCCGCATGGGGTGCCGGCGCCGAAGTAGGCTCTGAGGAAGAGCAGGAATACCTGGGTATTCCGGGCCTGCTGGACGCCGACCAGGTGACGACCCTGCTGCGCGCTCGCCAGGCTGACCAGGTTGCCGCGCAGAAGAAGACCCGCGCGGCGCAGAAGATGCGCGAAGAGAATGCCGGCATCCCCGCCCACAAGCTGCGTGCCGCCAAGCGCAAGGAGCTTCAGCACCTGGTCTCCACGTGGTCGCGTCGCTCCGGCGAGACCCACGCGACCATTCACTCGCGCCTGCGTTCGCGCTGCGGCGGCCCCGAGGTTGCCCAGGCCACGACCGAGCAGATCGAGGCCCGCATCGCCCTGCTGCGCGAGTGGTTTGTCGGCCGCCACTGACGCGCACTCCCGCAGCACTGTCCGCGCCCTGATGCATAACGAGCCCCGGCCTCATCCCTCCGAGAGAAGGACGAGGCCGGGGCTTCGTTCAGTGAGAGGTGGGGGTCAGTCGACCTGCTCGTAGCGCGTGGGGATTGCGACCTCGCCCTCGGACAGGCGCCACGCCTGGTAGGGCAGCTCGTTGCGGGCGCGCAGGTGGTGCTCCTGGGCGCGGGACAGTGCCTCGGGGCCCCAGGCTTTGGCGTCGATCTGACCGCCGCGGACCAGCTGGACCTGCAGTGGGCGGGCGCCGCGCTCGGCCAGCAGAGCCTGGCCCTCCTCGAAGGACGTCCCGACGAGCAGGAGTTCCTCGGTTGCGTAGCCGTCCTCACCCATGACGCGGCCGGCAACCTTGCGTCCGCCGACCGTGGACTTTGACTCGGCCTTCTTGGCCACGGAAACGATCTGGCCGTTGCTATCCTCGCGCTGGACAACCTTGTAGACCAGGGCGGCCGTCGGGACGCCCGAGCCCGTCACGAGCTTGGTGCCCACGCCGTAGGAGTCCACGGGGGCCGCGCCCAGGGCGGCGATCGCGTACTCGTCCAGGTCGGAAGTCACCGTGATCTTCGTGGTGGTCGCGCCCATCGCGTCGAGCTGTCCGCGCACCTTGAACGCCTCAGCGACGAGGTCGCCGGAGTCCAGGCGCACCGCGCCCAGCTCGCCGCCGGCAGCACGCGCTGCGTCGACCGCGTTGATGACGCCCTGCCTGATGTCGTAGGTGTCCACGAGCAGGGTCGTGCCCGCGCCCAGCTTGGCGACCTGAGAGTCGAAGGCGTCGCGTTCGGTGTCGTGCAGGAGCGTGAACGCGTGGGCGGCCGTGCCGATGCAACGGATGCCGTAGCGCTTGGCTGCCTCGAGGTCGGAGGTGCCCTGGAAACCGCCGATGATGGCGGCGCGGGCGGCGGAGACCGCTGCGCGCTCGTGGGCACGGCGAGCACCCATGTCCATGCAGGGACGGCCGTGGGCGGCGATCGTCATACGCGAGGCGGCGGAAGCCACCGCGCAATCGTGGTTGAGGATCGACAGGAGCAGCGTCTCCAGGAGCGTGCAGTCCGCGAACGTGCCCTCAACGGTCAGCAGGGGAGAGCCGGGGAAGTAGCACTCGCCCTCGGCGTAGCCCCAGATGTCGCCCGTGAAACGCCACGAAGCCAGGAACTGTGCGGCCTCCTCGGAGATGATCCCCTGGTCGTGCAACCAATCGATCTGCTCAGCGTCGAACTCGAAGCGTTCCAGGGCCTCGAGAATGCGACCGGTGCCGGCGACAACGCCGAAGCGTCGTGTGGCGGGCAGGCGGCGCCCAAACAGCTCAAACGTGCAGCGACGATGCGCGGTGCCATCCTTCAGGGCGGCGTCGAGCATCGTGAGCTCGTACATATCAGTCAGCAATGAGGTAGATGTCGATGCAGGCATACTGTGAGCCTACCCTGAGAAGCGTGTCACCGGGGTGCGAATTTCCTTCCCTGATACCCAAATACGTCTTAGTGTTGACGTATGACAACGATCTTCCAACCCGCGTCCCGCACGCACGAGGCACCCACCGCGGTGCCGCGTTGGCGTGCCGTCGTGTGGGACGATCCTGTCAACCTCATGAGCTACGTGAGCGCTGTGTTTTCGCCAGTATTTCGGCTATTCCACCGCCCGCGCTGAGGAACTCATGATGGCCGTTCATACGCGCGGGCGCGCCACCGTTTCCACGGGCGTGCGCGAACGCATCGAGGCGGACGTCATGGCCATGCACTCCTACGGTCTGCGCGCCACCATCGAAGAGGACCGGGACTGAGGATATGGAAGGGTTCGCTCTTCGAGACGGTGTCTACGCCTCGTCGATGAGCGACGGCGAGGCGCTCCTCCTGCGCCAGTTGGCCACGGAGGTTCTCGTCGTCTTGGATGATCCCGGTGAGTACGCCGCGACCTCGTCCATGGTGAATGCCGCCACCGAGACCGAACAGCGCCGAGACGAACCCCGCGAACGCACTCTGCGTATGCTGCTGCCCTCGATGAGCGAGGATGACGAAGATGCTGGCCGCCTGCGCGCCCTGACCGAGGATTCTCTGCGCACCGATAAGTCCGTCCGTTTGCGCGCCATCGTCGGCGATCTTGACCACATCGTCCACGGCGAGAGTGACACCCTCAGGATCCAGCCCGAGGCCGTATGGTCCTGGCTGGGGGCTCTCAATGACATCAGGCTGGGCTTAGCCGCTGAGCTGGGCCTATCGGATCAACAAGATGCGCAGCGCATCGAAGAATTGGCGCTCAGTGAGCCGACGGGGGAGCGCTCGCAAACCGTCGCCGCCATCTATATGCTCATCACATGGTGGCAGGACTCACTCCTAGAAGCCGTCAATAATTCCCAGTAACGCATAAGGTCGATACATGAACAACGCCCCGATCGGAATTTTCGACTCGGGCCTAGGTGGGCTGACGGTGGCGCGCGCAGTCATCGACAAGCTGCCCGACGAAGAGATCATCTACCTGGGCGACACCGAGCACACGCCTTACGGCCCGCGCGCGATTGCGCAGGTTCGCTCGCTGACGCTGTCCGCCCTCGACGAGCTGGCCTCGCGCGGCGTGAAGGCGCTCGTCATCGCCTGCAACACGGCGACGGCCGCCGCGCTCGCGGATGCTCGGGAACGCTACTGGATCGATGCCGGGATCCCCGTCATCGAGGTCATCACCCCGGCGGCACGCCAGAGCGTTATCGCCACGCGTAACCACCACGTGGGCGTCATCGGTACGAAGGCCACCATCCAGTCCGAGGCGTACCTGCGCGCGCTCGCAGCCGTCCCCGGGCTGACGGTCAGCCAGCAGGCCTGCCCCGCTTTCGTTGACTTCGTCGAGGCCGGGGTGACCACGGGCGAGGAGATTGAGGCCGTGGCGCGCGAGTATCTGACGCCGCTGAAGGAAGCGGGCGTGGACACGCTGATCCTGGGGTGTACGCACTACCCGCTGCTCACCGGTGTTATCGGCCGCATTATGGGCGAGCGAGTCACGCTCGTGACCTCCTCGGAGGCGACCGCGAACGTCACCTATAACGAGCTCGTGGACCGCGGGCTCCTTCACGACCCGTGGCCCGCGGGTGAAGGGCCGCAGCACCAGTTCCTGGCCACGGGCGCTTCCGACTTGTTCCCGCGCCTGGCTCGCCGTTTCCTTGGCCCCGAGGTGGGCTCCGTTGCCCGCGTGACCACCGGCGGTGGTATCGCGTGAAGTTGACTGTCATCGGCGCTACCGGTTCGATGTCTGGCCCGGAGTCACCGGCCTCGTCCTACCTTGTTCAGGCCCGAGGCCAGGACCCTCGATCGGGGGAGGAGCGGACCTTCTCGCTTGCGTGCGACTTGGGTCCCGGTTCCTTCGGCGCGCTGTGGGCGCACGTGTGCCCATGTGAGCTCGACGCCCTGGCGCTGTCCCATTGTCACGCGGACCATATGGGCGACATCATCTCCCTGCAGGTCTACCGCAAGTGGGGCCCGGGGGCGGCCGCATCTGCGCTGCCCCTGTACGGTCCCGCTGAGACGATGCGTCGCGTGCGCCAGATCGAAGGCGCCCCGGACGACGAGGCATACGAGGCTGAATTCGTCTTCACCCACATGCAGCTGGGCGAGGCCTACCAGGTTGGTCCCATGATGATCCGCCCCTACCGCGCCCTGCATCCGGTCGAGGCATTTGGCCTGCGCATCGAGGGGCCCTCCGAGGATGATCCTGAGCGCCTGGTGTCGCTGTTCTACACGGGGGACACCGACCTGTGTGACACGATCATCGAGGGGCGCGCGGCGTTGACGTGCTCCTCAGCGAGGTCGGCTTCACGAGCGACGAGACCGAGCCTGACATGCACATGGACGGCGTGCGTGCGGGTGAGGTCGCCACGCGAGCCGGAGTGGCCCGCATGATCGCGACCCACATCCAGCCGTGGACGCCCCGCGATCGGGTGGCCTCCGAAGTGCGACAGACCTGGTCGGGTCCCCTCGACTTCGCGACCTCCGGGATGCAGGTCAGCCTCTGAGCCGACCCTCGCACCACCGATGGGTGAGGCGAGGTGGTTCCTCGGTCAGTCGCCGGATGTCGAGTATGAGGCGTTGTGACGCTTCCACTCCGCCAAGTATGTGGCCACGCGCGCCGGGCCTGACGCCTCGGACCAACCGTGGTTCTTGTGGCGCAGCAGGATCTTGCGAGTGCCCAGCGACGGTAGCGGGGTGATGCGCATGCCCTCCGTGTGGGCCCCGGCCAGCGCCATGGCCGGCAGGATCGTCGAGCCCGTGCGGGCGCGTACGAGGGTGCGGGCGGCCTCGTACGTCGTGTAGAGGTGAGGTGCCCAGCGTGTGTCCGGAAATGCTTTCGTGATACGGCGCATGACGTGGTCGCCGCTGGTGCCTGGATTGACGCGCAGCCAGGTGAGGTCCGCAAGGTCTTCGATCGAGCCGATCGGGGGAGCGGAGTCCGGGGTGACGAGCATCCAGGGTTCGTCGAGGAATGGGACGTCCGTGTACCCGCGAGGGGCCAGGCCCGGGTCCTCGTCTCGTTCGATGACGAGGATGTCGTACTGGCCGGTGCGCAGCGCGGCCATGCCCGGGGTCTCTTCTGTTTCCTCGATGCGCAGGTCGACGCCGGGCAGAGCGTCCGTGAGGTCGGGGAGTGCGGGGATGAGGGTGGATCGGCAAATCGTCAGGAACGCCCCAATGGTGACCGTTCCCGTCACCTGGCCGGTGAGGGGACGTAGCGCCTTGAGGGCTTCCTCGATATCGGCGTTGATGCGCTCGCCGGCCTCGGCGACGATCGTGCCCGCCGGGGTGAGAATCGCGCCGGACGTGGTGCGCTCGACGAGCTTTGAGGCCGACTTCCTCCTCAAGTTTCTGGATCTGCTGGGACACTGCCGAGGGCGAGACCATGAGGATGTCGGCGGCGGCAACGATGCCGCCTTCACGCGCGACGGACAGAAGGAAAGGCAGGCGGCGGGGGTCGATATCCACGCGAACTCCTTCGTTAAGTGAAACTGTAAGATAACTATAGAACCATTCAATTGTGCTTGACTAGCGGAAGGTGCATCATATGAGTCATGACGATCTCATCTCTCGCAATTCCGGTCCTCGGTTGGGTGGGCGCCGGCGCCTCCATCGCCGCCTACTACCTGGTCTCCTCCAAGCGCTTCGCTCCTGACTCCCTGCGCTACCACTCGCTGAACGTCTCCAGCTGCATCCTGCTGGCGCTCGCCTGCGCCTCCACCGGCGCGTGGCCGTCCTTCCTGACGAACGCCATCTTTCATCGGCGTCGGCTGCACCATGATCTGGCGCGTGCGCGACCGCCTCGCGCGCCGCATCATGCAGGTCGTTCGCTTCTTCGACGTGCGCCGCTACCTGCCGCGTCGTGCGCGCCTGGCGCGCGCTCGCTGACTCTTCGCTGAATTGGGGTGGTGAGGGGGCAGGCCGTGGGCCTGCCCCCTCACCGTATCCACCTGCTGATTAACTAAGAGAAGTAACCCTCTTTGGTCAAGAATTTTCCAAGCTGTACCAAGGAAAAGTCCGTAAGATGCGCTTCATAGAAAAATAAGAAAACATCGATGGAAAAAACGGGCTTTGAGGCGCACTATGTCAGTATGACGCGGTGACAGATCCATCGCACTGTACTCAAAGAGGAGCACACAATGTCTCGTTTCGTCGCATCACTCCTTCATCGCCTCACCCATCACCGCAGGTGGCGCCAACAGCGCAACCCCCTGCAGTTCTCGATGGACCGCCCCATCTTCGGTAACCTCGTCGCCCGTTGATGGCGCGCCTGCGGGCGCAACACAAATCTGCCGGACACCCTCGGGTGCCCGGCACATTTGTCTGCGGTGCTTCTCAGCCGCGCAGGTACTCCACGATGTGGGGCATGAGGGCGCGGAAGGCGATGCCGCGGTGGCTGATCGCGTTCTTCTGTTCCGCGCTCATCTGAGCGGTCGTGACCTCGAAGCCCTCGGGGACGAAGATCGGGTCGTAGCCGAACCCGCCCTCGCCGCGAGGGGAACGCGTCAGGGTGCCGCGCACCTCGCCGCGCTCGACGAACTCGCGACCGTCCGGGGTGACGAGGACAGCGGCCGACACGAATGCCGCTCCGCGATGGGCGTCGGGAACGTCGGAGAGCTGATCGATGAGCAGACGCAGATTCGCCGCATCGTCCCCGTGGGAGCCGGCCCAGCGCGCGGAGAAGATGCCGGGCGCCCCGCCCAGAACGTCCACCGTGATACCGGAGTCGTCGGCGATGGCAGCCAGGCCGGTGGCGCGAGCCAGCGCGCGGGCCTTGATGAGGGAGTTCTCCTCGAAGGTCACACCGTCCTCGACCGGGGAAGCCACGTCGAAATCGCTCATGCGCGCCACGCAGCCGGCCTCGAAGCCCTCCCATGCGGGGGCCAGGATGGCCTCGAGCTCGCTGACCTTGTGCGCGTTGGAGGTCGCGAAGACCAGGCGCGCGCTCACGGACGCACCTCGACGCGCTCCATGAGGGGAGCTTCGAGTGCGAGCTTCTGCGCCTCTGCGAGCCGGGCGTTACCCAGGGTTGCCAGGTCCAGCAGCTCGTTGAGCTCATCGCGGTTGAAAGGGGCGTGCTCGGCGGTGCCCTGCACCTCGATGAAGCGACCGTCGCCCGTCTGGACGACGTTCATGTCGGTTTCGGCGCGCACGTCCTCGACGTAGGGCAGGTCCAGCATGGGGGTGCCGTCGATGACGCCCACGGAGATCGCGGAGATCGAGTCGGTGAGGACCTTGGCGGAGGGCTTGAGGATGCCCTGCTCCTTCGCCCAGCTCACGGCGTCGGCGAGGGCCACGTAAGCGCCCGTGATCGCTGCGGTGCGGGTGCCGCCGTCGGCCCGCAGAACGTCGCAGTCCAGGACGATCGTGTTCTCGCCGAGCGCGGAGACGTCGACGATGCCGCGCAGGGAGCGGCCGATGAGGCGCGAGATTTCCTGAGTGCGGCCGCCCACCTTGCCCTTGACGGACTCTCGGGAGGAGCGCTGCTCGGTCGCACGCGGGAGCATCGAGTACTCGCCGGTGACCCAGCCTTCGCCGGAGTCGCGCTTCCAACGCGGCACGCCCTTCGGTGAAAGACGCAATACACAGGACGCGGGTGTTGCCGAACTCGATGAGGACGGAACCCTCACCGGTGCCCGACCAACCGCGGGTCATGGAGACGGGACGGAGCTGGGACGGGGTGCGCCCATCGGCGCGCAGGGGAGTATTTGTCATAGTGCCTAGGGTAGCCCACCGCGTTACCGTGGAGTTATGAGTCTTGATCTACCTCTCGTCCGCGGTCACGTCGACCCGGCCGTCGCGCTGCGTGAATCCGTGGCTCCCGTCGCCCTGGTGCGCGCCGGTGAGGCCGATGTCATTCTCGTGGACGGTGCCGGCTTCGTTCTCCTTGACGAGGTTGAGGCATCCTCCTCGGGAGCCCCTGTCCTGCGGCGCCTGAGTGGGGACGAGGCCATGCGTGCTGCTGAGGGAGGGACGGCCTCGTTCATCGGTGTCGCGCAGGGACGCTCCGTCGTCGCGATCGAGGCGAGTCGGGACGAGGCCTGGGGACGCTGGGAGCATCTGCGCGCGGTCGGGTGGCAGCTTGACGGTGACGACGCGGCCCTCGCGGTGACTGCGCTCGCGCTTGCGGGCTGGCACGCCAACTACCGCTTCTGCCCGCGCTGTGGGGCTCCGGTGCAGCTGGTGTCCGGCGGATGGGCCGCGCGATGCGAGACGTGCGATCGGCTGAATATCCGCGCCAGGACCCGGCGATCATCGTCCTCGTTGAGGATCATGACGGGCGCGTTCTCCTGGCACACAACGCCCTGTGGCGGCCCGGCTTCGTGTCGATCATCGCCGGCTACGTCGAGGCCGGGGAGTCCCCGGACGTCACGGTTGCCCGCGAGGTCGCCGAGGAGGTGGGCGTCGAGATCGAGACGCCTACCTACGTCGCGACGCAGCCGTGGCCCTTCGGGCGTTCGCAGATGATGGGCTACCGGGCTCGCACCGCCTCGCCGCGCCCCACCCCGCAGGCGGATGGTGTGGAGATCGAGTGGGCGCGCTTCTACAGCCGCGACGAGCTGACCCGCGCGCTGGATACCGGGGAGATCAGCGCCCCCGGTCGCGCCTCGATCGCCTACGCGCTGCTGCGGGAGTGGTACGGCGAGGAGCTGCCGAGTGGCCCGGACGGTGCGGGACGCAACTGAGCATGGGCGATGGAACAATGGGGACCATGAACCCCGAGGAACTGCTGGAGGCCCTGGACCCCGATCAGCGCGCCGTCGCCACGCAGGTCGCTGGCCCGCTCGCCGTCCTGGCGGGTGCGGGCACCGGCAAGACCCGCGCGATCACGTACCGCATCGCGTACGGGGCGGCCGTTGGCGCCTTCGACCCGTCCAACGTGCTCGCCGTGACCTTCACGCAGCGCGCGGCCTTCGAAATGCGCCACCGCCTGGCCCAGCTGGGTGTTCCAAGGCTCAGGCGCGCACCTTCCACTCCGCCGCGCTGCGCCAGCTGCGCCATTTTTGGCCCACCGTCGTGGGCGGTCCGCTGCCTGACGTCATCCCGCACAAGGCCTCCCTCGTCGCGGCTTCCGCCGCGCGCCTGAGCCTTGGGATCACGATCGATCGCACGAACGTGCGCGACATCGCGGCCGAGGTCGAATGGGCGAAGGTCTCGATGATCGACGCCGCCCACTACGCCTCGCGCGTGGCTCGCCTGCGCCGCGACGTGCCCGCCGGGCTGGATGCGGGCGACATGGCGCGCCTCCTCGACGTGTATGAGGACGCGAAGAACGAACGCGGCGTCATCGACTTTGAGGACATCCTCATCTACCTGTGCGGCATGCTGCAGGAACGCGCGGATGTCGCCTCGATCGTGCGCAAGCAGTACCGCTCTTTCGTGGTCGATGAGTTCCAGGACGTCAACCTCCTCCAGGCACGCCTGCTCGACCTGTGGCTGGGTGGGCGCCACGACGTGTGCGTCGTCGGCGACGTCGCGCAGACGATCTACTCCTTTACGGGAGCGTCCCCGGATTACCTGACAGGTTTCGGACGCAAGCATCCGGGCGCACGCATCGTCGAGCTGACCCGCGACTACCGTTCGACCCCGCAGATCGTGAGCTTGGCGAACGACGTCCTGGCGCGCTCGAGCCAGCGCGAGGGCACGGTGCGCCTGTCCAGCCAGCGCGACGGCGGCGCCCAGGTCTCCTACCGCACCTACGACGACGATCGGGCCGAGGCCGAGGGTGTCGCAGCCTCGATTGCAGACCTCATCGCGGGCGGTATGGCGCCTCACTCGATCGCAGTTCTCATGCGTACGAACGGCCAGTCCCAGGCCTTCGAAGAGGCCCTGGGAGCGCGCGGTATTCCCATCGCCGTCGCCGGGGGAAAGCCCTTCTTTGCCCGCGATGACGTGCGTACCGCAATCTCACGCCTGCGGGCCGCGGCGGCGGCCGCCACCGACGACGGGAGCGTGGGCGAGATCGTGCGTGATGTCCTCTCGGGCGTTGGCTGGGCACCCGAGGCACCCTCTGGCCAGGCGGGGTCTGAGCGCTGGTCGAACATGAACGCGATCGTCGGCTGGGCGGACGACAGCAAGGCGGAGACGCTCGCCGCCTTTCGTGGCGGAGCTCGACGAACGGGTCGCCTACCAGGTCGAACCGGACAAGGCCGGCGTCGAGCTGGCCACGATCCACGCCGCCAAGGGCCTCGAATGGGACGCTGTCTTCCTCGTCGGCGTGGCCGAAGGCCTCCTCCCGATCTCGTACGCAAAGACTGCGGCCGCCCGCGAGGAGGAACGCCGCTGCTGCTGTACGTGGCCGTCACCCGTGCCCGCGACCTGCTGACCCTGTCGTGGGCGCGCTCGAGGGGCGCCGATGGACGCGGCAAACGCAAGCGCAGTCGCCTGCTCGACGGTATCTGGCCCGAAGACGCGCGAGTGGGCGCGCCGAAGAAGAAGGCGCGTGCCTCCACGCGCGCCCTCAATCAGGCCTTCGAGGAGGAGGCCTCGCCCCAGGCGATCGAGCTCTTCGGGCGCCTCAAGGCGTGGCGTCTCGAGGTCTCGCGTCAGGCGGGCGTGCCGCCTTTCGCCGTGTTTACCGATCAGACCCTGCGCGACATTGCCCAGGCCATGCCAAAGAACACGACGCAGCTGCGCGTTATTCGTGGCATCGGTGATGTGAAGGTGCAACGCTTTGCCGCTCCGGTGCTCGCACTGGTGCGCGGCGAAGAGGTCATCGTCGACGAAGAGGCCTGAGCTAGCAGGCGACGCCCGTCGATGCCGCAGACGCATGCGGCTGGGCGCGATCGCACGTCTCGACGCGTGATGGTTCCCGTCCTCGTCGACCGTGGCGATCTCGGCGCACAGGTGCGAGGGTGAGTGCCCCGAGGCGAAGTCGCGTCAGCAGCGGAGCAATCCGCGTAGGGCGGCCGCGAAGTGTGCCAGCTGAGGGGAGTGGCGCGAGTGGCCACTGGGTCGAGTTCTCGCAGGTGGGTCAGATGGTAGGGGTCCTGCTCGGCTGCGCGCGTAGCTCGATGCAGTGGTAGCATGGCGTGAGCCCGGGATGACGAATGGCCCAATCTCGTAGGAGTGCTCTCCGCGCGTGATGAGCAGGTGAGGGCGTGTCTGTGGCCATCAGTTCGAACGGGGATTCCCGGGGTCCTGCGCCCGATCCGCCGACACGAGGGCGACGTCCGGCGCGTCACTGGGCATGCAGGTCGGGCAGCGGGATCAGTGCGAGAGTTCTCGGCGCACCGCGCGCGAGGCGCGGCGTGCCCGTGTAGTACGCCGCCAAACACGCGATCCCAGTCGCCGTCCACCAGGGTGGGCGCGTCGATGCGGAGCCGCAGTGCGAGGGTGTCGACCAGCGAACGGAGAGCGAGGATAGCGGCTGGTACCGCCCCGAGAACTCCTACGGACAGGAGCGGGCGTCGGTCGGGTGCTCGACGAGGTCCGCCGCAGCCAGCGCAGCGAGGAGGCTCGGGCGAAGCCTGAGACGTCGTCGCGCTGAATGGGCCCTGTGCCTGGCTGGCGCAGCCAGAGCTGGTCGCTTGCGTGCAGGTCGTCGAGGCAGCACGTGTCGAGCGCGGTCGCCACCGACTTTGGACGCTGCCCGGGCCGCGCCACGAGGATCGCCGTGTGATGCATCAGGTTCATGATGGTCTCCTTCAGTTTGTGACTGATGGAGCCATCATGAACCCGTGTGTGTCGCGCGCGTGGGCGTTTTGGAAAATCTGTGGATAAACTTGTCAGATCGTTCCTGTACGAATCAGTCTGTCGCGTCCTTGGGGATTGTCGGATGCTCCGGAGTCTCGGGGATCGTCACTCGAGCCGGCCGAGGCCTCGTCCCCGGGTTCCAGCCCATCCGCCCAGCCGAGCGTTCCATCCAGGAGCGAGTTGAGTGCGGCGTCGATATCCGCGTCCTCCTCGGCCGCTGCCCGGCGCAGCGTCAGGAAGGTGTCCGGGCGTGGCCAGCTCCGTCTCGGAGGGAACCATATCCGGGTGCGACCACAGGGGCCTCGCGGGCGTCGCGCCCGCCGTCGGCCTCCACCAGCGCAAAGATCGAGGCGGCGCCGCGCGCCTGGCGCGGGACGCATCTTGCAGAGCCCATGAGTGTCCCGAGGATCTCCTCCGCGGGGCCGCCCGACGCGCGGCGGCGACGCATCATCTCGCGCAGCGCGTCCGCGTGGGGCAGGTAGGGCAGGGTAGCGCGGGCCGTCACGACCTCGACCCAGCCCTCGATGAGGGCAAGCATCGTCTCCAAGCGGGTGAGCGCGCGGCGCTGGTCGGGCGTCGTCGACAGCGCAAACACGCCGCCGCTGAGCGCCGACTCCACCGACGACGGGTCGGAGGGGTCAACCGAGCGGGCGGCCTCGGTGATCGCCTCCGTATCGATCGCGATCTGAGAGGCGTAGCGCTCGACCGCGCGCACGAGGTCGCCCTCCAGCCACGGGCACGGACGCGAAGAGACGTCGGCGTGCGCTGCTTCCCGGACGGCGAGGAACTGACGAACCTCGTCGAAGGGGAATGTCGAGCCCCTCGGAGAACTGGGCGACGTTGTGCGGCAGGAGCGCCGCGTGCGAGGTGTCCGACAGGGGAATGCCCGTGTCGTAGGTGCCGAAGGACTCGCCTGCCAAGGCTGCCAGCGCACGCGAGATCTGCGCGGAGAACATCATCGCCGAGAGGCGCAGCATCATCTCCTGCGTCTTGCCCAGCATTGCAGCCATGCCGTCGGGCAGCGACGGGAATCCCTCGAGGCCCTCGTACCAAACTGCTCCGACAGGGCGGCGGAGAGTGCGCGCGACACGTTCAGGGCGATCGGCTCGCAGATGCGCTTCCACGTCGGGGATCGTGTTCTCCACCCACGACACCCTGCTCCACACGCCGCGGGTCACGGGACCCGAGGCGAAAATCCGTGACCGCGTCGAGCCACAGGTCGGCGACCGTCATCGCCTGGCGCGCCGCCTCGGCCTCGGTGGCGGTGGGGGCGGATCGCCGCTGGCGTAGGCGGCCTGCTTTGCGCCGTCCTCCACCAAGCGCCAATTGACAGGGGCCCGCCGTCGTGTTCATGAGGAACTGGAACTGGCCCATCGCCGCACGCATGCGCGCAGGGATCGGAAAAACTCCGCGGGCAGGTTCGCGGGATCAAAACCCCTGGGCCTGCAGAGCGCGAGCGGCCTCCGCCGCGGCCTCGTCGCCCAACATCGGAGCGCAGGAAATCCTCAAACGGGGTGCCGGACTCGTTCTCGTTCATGATGTCAGCCTAGCGAGCGCGCGTGCGACCGGGGCTGACAAATCTCTGCGAAAACGCTGAGAGCTGAACGTGGCTGGCGGGGTGCGCGTGCGGTCGGGCCTCGCGTGGGACACAATGACACGGTGAACGATGCGCAGATGACCTCGTCAGTTGACCGTCTGCTGGCCTTTGAGCAAGCCCCGACGAAAGCGTGCGCCGATCGTCAGCTGGCGCATCCTCACGGCAGTCCTCGCCGCCCTCGCAATGGTTGTCATTCTCTTCGTGGATCCCCTGTCCCCTTTGTGGTCTCCAGCCCCGGACCGACCATCAATGTGCTGGCGTCCAACGACCAAGGTGTGCCCCATGCTTCACTGTCGAGGGAACTAATCCCTGCAGACGGGGAATCCGTGCAACAGGACGAGCCTCAATCCAGCCTCGTACGAGGCACCCGCGAAGCCGGGGCAGGGCCAGCTGCGCATGGTGACGGTCTCCGAATCAGGGGCTCCCCGACGCCCGCCTGAACTTTGCTCAGCTCATTGCCGCGTACTTTGGACCCGCACAGCACGATCACCGACTACGAGTCGAGTATCCCGAGGGAACCACCCGCGAGCAGAACAATCGACGCGGCTCAGCTGGCGATGATGCGTAACTCGCAGACGACCTCCCAGGTTGCCGCGCTCGAATACCTTGGATGGGATGTCCCCGCCACCGTCACGATTGAGGGTGCGGTCGAAGGATCCAACGCGGACAGGGATCGTCGAGCAGGAGACATTCTGCGCGCGATCACCACCCCGGACGGAACGCGCCACGACGTGACCGGATGCCAGTACGCCCTTTCGCGCTCATGCGCTCGGTTCCCTGCCGGATCGCAGATGACGCTGACGATCGAGCGAAACGCGAGACACGCAGGACGTCTCCTTCGCACTCCGTCGCGGCCTCCGCCACGGAGAGCGGCTCCAAGCTCGGCGTCTATCTCTCCGTGCGAGCCCGCCCTGCCCGTCGACGATTTCACCGTCAACCTCGACGGCATCGTGGGACCCAGCGCAGGCATGATGTTCTCCCTGGCTATCATCGATCGCCTGACGCCCGGGCGACATGACGGGCAACAACGCATCGCCGGGCACCGGCACCATGTCCCACGACGGGTCAGGTCGGAGCTATCGGCGGCATCCAGCAGAAGCTGTGGGGCGCGCATCGCGATGGGGCCCAGTGGTTCCTCGCCCCCTAGCACCAACTGTTCCGAGGTCGTCGGACACGTCCCCGACGGCCTGCGCGTCGTCTCGGTATCCACCCTCGACGAGGCAGTGAACGCGCGTTCGCTCCATCGCCGACGGTACGGGGAGACACCCTGCCGACCTGCCAGTAGTGCTCTCACGCTCGCCCACCGCCCACGGGCAGGAGGGGCGACAGGGCCCCGGCCTCGTCCTTCTGGTCCGGACGAGGCCGGGGCCTCTCTTTGCTCAGGCTTCCTCGTCCGTCACAGGCTCGAGGGATGCGCGCAGGGCGTCGACCAGCGCGAGGGACGAGCGCCGAGCCCCTGCCCGACCTTGTCGTCGGAGTCGAAGGCGCGGGTGCGCAGCGCGCACCAGGACTCGCCCGTGCGCATGACTCCCACCGCGAGGCGCACATCAGTGCGCAGCGGGTGGTTGGCGACGAACGCGAGGGCCTCTCGGGATCCTCGGGGGCCTCGTCCTCGACCTCCGGCGGAACGACGATGCGCTCAACCGTGATCGCGGCACCCGGCACCGTCTCCGGCCACGCCAGGTGAGCCAGGACCTGCTCGATATCGTCGTCGGCCAGGTCCTCCTGGATGATCGCGCTCAGGTGATCATCGCTGCCGTCCCAGCCCCGAACGCAGCTGCTCGGCGATGTCGGCAAGCAGATTCGGGTCGGCCAGCAGCATCGCCGTCGGCACCAGCGCGTAGATCGAGGGCGCGTGATCCCACCCCACACGGGCGGCACCCTTCTCGATATCGACAACCACATTGGCCAGCGCGATCTCGCGCGCACTCGGCATCATCTCAACAGTCATGCCTCCCATAATCTCACGGAGAGCGAATAAGACCGAGGCGAAGTTACACCTGTGCGCGGCTACACTGGTTGGGAGCTATCGGTTTGACAGAGAGGAATGCCGTGAGCTTCGATTTTTCAGTCTTTCCCCGGGTGGAGCGCGTCTCGCGAGACCCCGATCGTGCGCGCGCGCAACTCAAGTGCGCAAGCCTCGGCCCCGCCGGCATCACGATCGCAGCGCTGCTGATCATCGGAGCCGTCATCTATGCGGCTTCCATCGTGTGGACTGAGATCCTGTGGTTCCGCCAGATGAGCGCCACTCGCGTCATCCTCACCCAGTGGGGTGCGCACATCGGCCTCTTCGTCGTTGGCTTCATCGTGGCGACCGCTCTCGTCTACTTCTCGATGGCCTTCGCCTACCGTCACCGCACCTCCTCGTCGAGGGGCGAGGCCTCGACCGCCCTGCGCGGATATCAGGAGGCCCTCGAACCCATGCGTCGCCTCGCCTTCTGGGGCGTCGCTCTCTTCTTTGGCTTCACCAACGGCGCCCGCCTGGCCACCGAATGGCAGACGCTCCTGCAATTCCTCAACCGATCCTCCTTTGGGCAGGTTGACCCTCAGTTCGGACTGGACATCTCCTTCTTCGTGTTCGTGCTGCCCGCCGTTAAGGTGCTCGTCTCCTTCCTGATGACGGTCACCGGAGTCGGCCTGGTCGCGGCGATCATCGTGCCTACCTGTACGGGCACGATCCGGCCTGACTCCCTGCGCCCTCACGCCTCCAAGCAAGCGCGCCTGCAGACCGGCATGATGGCTGCCTGCCTGTCCCTGTTCATCGGTGTGAACTACTGGCTGGGCCGCTACGAACTACTCACCTCGGACTCGGGTTCCATCCACGGTGCCATGTACTCCGACATCAACGCGACCCTGCCCGCTCACTCGATTCTGGCCGTCATCTCCGGCCTCGTTGCACTCCTCTTCGTGGTCGCCGCCTTTAGGGGCACGTGGCGCCTGCCCGCCGCCGGTGTCGCCGTGACGGTCGTTGCCGCCCCTCGTCTGGTGGGCGCGTACCCCGCCCTCGTCGAGCAGTTCCGCGTGCGCCCCAACCAGCGCAGCCTCGAGTCTCCCCACATCCAGCGCAACATCGACGCCACCCTGGCCGCCTACGGCCTCGACAACGTCGATTATCAGACCAACTACGATGCGGCCACCACGGCCTCGGCGGGACAGTTCGATAACGAATCGCTGACCTCCCAGGTGCGTCTGCTCGACCCGCAGGTCATTACGAAGACCGTCCAGCAGCTCCAGCAGTCGCGCCTGTACTACGGCTTCAACTCCGGGATGAAGGTCGACCGCTACAACGTCGGTGGCGAGCGCCGCGACACCGTCATCTCGGTGCGCGAACTCAACCTCTCGGGCCTGTCCGCCGAGCAGCAGACCTGGGTCAACCAGCACACCGTCTACACGCACGGCTACGGCGCGGTCGCCGCCTACGGTAACCAGCTGACCAGCGACGGCCTGCCGTCCTACTGGGAGCAGTCCGTGCCCTCGGTCGGTGAGATGGGCGACTACGAGGAGCGCGTCTACTTCAGCCCCGGCTCGCCCGACTACTCGATTGTTGGAGCCCCCGAAGGCGCTGAGCCGCAGGAACTCGACTACCCGGACGACACCGCGGTGGGCGGCCAGGTCTCGACGACCTTCGTCGGCAACGGCGGTCCCTCCGTGGGCAACGTGTGGAACAAGCTCCTGTACGCGATCAAGTTCGGATCCACGGACCTGTTCTTCTCCTCGCAGACGAACGAGGCCTCGCAGATCCTCTACGACCGCGATCCTCTCCAGCGCGTCGCTAAGGTCGCCCCCTACCTGACGCTCGAACAGTCCGCCTACCCGGCGGTCGTCGACATGGACGGCGATGCCTCGACCCCCAAGCGCCTTGTGTGGGTCGTCGACGCGTACACGACCACGAACAACTATCCCTACGCTCAGCACGAGACACTCTCGGACGCCACCGTGGACTCTCGCTCCACCGAGGTTGGCCAGTACGTCCAGGCAAACAAGATCAACTACATGCGTAACTCCGTCAAGGCCATCGTCGACGCCTACGACGGCTCCGTGCGACTGTTCCGCTGGGACGACCAGGACCCGATCCTGCGCACGTGGGAGAAGATCTACCCCGGTAGCGTCGAGCCCGTCTCGGCGATCTCGGGCGATCCTCATAGAGCCACCTGCGCTACCCGGAGGACATGTTCAAGGTCCAGCGCAACCTGCTGGCCACCTACCACGTGACCGACGCCGCTAAGCTTCTACTCCGGTGGTGACCGCTGGCGCCTGGCCGAGGAGACCTCGACCTACGGTGCGGCCTCCTCGGCCGCCGCGAGCCCGCGTGTCGACGCGATGGGCAATCCTCTGCCCGCGCCGACGGCCCTGCAGCCCCCGTACTACCTGACCATGCAGATGCCCGGCCAGGAGAGCGCTGAGTTCTCGCTGACCTCGGTCTTCGTGCCCGGTGGCGGCGGCGAGGGGCGTCGCGAGGCCATGGTAAGCTTCCTCGCGGTCGACTCCGAGACCGGTAACACCCCGGCCAGGTGCGTGAGGGATACGGCAGCTCCGCCTGCTCGCCCCTGCCCTCGTCGACGACCGTGCCCGGCCCCGGCCAGGTACAGAACAAGTACGACTCCGACGAGAAGATCGCCACCCAGCTCAACCTGCTGAACCAGGCCGACTCGACGGTGATCCGAGGTAACCTCCTGACACTGCCGGTCGGCGGCGGCCTCCTCTACGTCCAGCCCGTCTACGTGCAGGGCACAGGCTCCGCGTCCTACCCCGTGCTCCGCTCGGTTCTGACCGCCTTCGGTGACAAGGTCGGCTTCGCGCCCACCCTCGAGGAATCGCTGCCAGCTCGTCTCCGACGATGGAAACTCGTCCGTATCTTCTGGCACGACAAACCCCTCAACGGGATACCTCGCAGTCGGGCGCGACCTCCAGTGACGCGAACGCCCAGCTGGCGCAGGCCGTCAGCGACGCCGCGCAGGCGCTGCGCGACGCGGATGCGGCGATGAGCAAGTCTGACTGGACCGCCTACGGCGAGGCACAGACACGTCTGCGCGATGCCCTGGCCCGCGCGGAGGCCGCCCAGGCGGCCCTCGGCACCTCCTCGTCCGGCGGCCTCGAGCTCGCCGACGCCCAGCCCGAGCCCGACCACGTCGGCCCAATCGGGAACGCAAAGCGGCTCATAATCGCAGTCGCGCACTGTTGCACCCGGCCCCCGCTGTCACGACCTGTGACGCGGGGCCGGGTATTTCTCTCCGCGGGGGAGCGGCGCTTGCGGCAAGACTGCCCTGTGTGCTTCGTCCGGTGTCACTACTATGGTGCGAAGCGTCCGCAGCGCGGACTCGTCAACGATGTGGAAGGAAACCCATGACTGACCCCCGCAGCTCTCTGCCCGCTCCCACGGGTGTGCCCCAGCCGTTCGAGGCGCCGGCCTCGGCCGCTCCGACGATGCCCGCTCCGACCTCGGGCGTCTTCGCGCCGTCCCCGCCTACGCGCCTGCGCCGAACCCTAAGCGCCCTGTGCTGTCCACCCACGGGCGAATCGCCGCGTGGCTGGTCCTTGCCGTCAAACTCATTTTCATCGTTGACCGTTTCATTCCCTACAGCGGTGAGCGCCTTGAGTTCTTCTTCGATAGGTTCACGGATGTCATGTTCTGGACGTGGCTGCTGCTCGATCTTGTGATCGTGGTGTTCCTGTTCCTCTACGTGCGTCTGGGAATCAAGCCCCTGCGATATGTTGCCGCCGCCATCGTTCTTGTGGATTACCTCATCATCCTGCCTGTGTATATCCACATCCTTGGCGAGGGACTGGCTGATCACCTTTACTCCGCCGGGTGGGAGGTCGGAGAAGTGGTGGCCTCCTGCGATCACTCTTCATGTGGGGCCTCAAGTGGCTGTGCGTCGCATCATCCTTCGTCCTGGTGATCCCGGACCGCAAGGCTTCCACGGTGTCGCAGCAGGGGGCTGTGCCCGCTCCGGGTGCTGCCCCGGTCGGCTACTACCCTCATGCGGCGACACCGGCCCAGCCCGCGGCGCCCCAGGGTGCTCCCGTGCAGATGCCGGCGACTCAGCCCGCGCCGCCCCAGGGTGCTCCCGTGCAGGTTCAGGCCTCGAGCCCGGTGCTTGCACCTCCGAGCGGTGCCCCGCTCGTGCCTGGAACGCCGACAGATCCTGCGCAGGCCTCCGAATAGGGCATCGATTCTGCGCTTCCTGACAGCGCTCCGTCGCTAGGACGTACATCACCGCGTTCGGTTTGTGCCCACCCGGATGATGCTCTAGACTATCTAGAGCCGACGCGGGGTGGAGCAGTTCGGTAGCTCGCCGGGCTCATAACCCGGAGGTCGCAGGTTCAAATCCTGTCCCCGCTACCACCACAGACCCGGTCCCGTAAGGGGCCGGGTCTTTTGTTTGTCACTTGTATGTCAGAGGGCAAACACCTTGACTAATCCGCGTCTCGACGCGATAGTATTGCATGTTCGCCATCATGAACTGCGCCTTCGGGTGCGAGAGGAATAGAGATGAGCACTCTTGATCTGTCGCAGCTCACCGCTGCTGACATGGGCAATCCGGCGCTGACAGCGCAGGACCTCGCCGATATCACCGCCGCTCGCGCGGATCTACACCCCTACGTGGCGACGCACCCGTCGCTGTATCCTGCGCTTGCCCAGTGGCTGGCAAACCGGGGTGTTGTTCCCGCTCATCCTCCCGTTGCGCAGCCTGCTCCCGTCGCTGCCCCGGCGCAACCGGTCGATCCCTACAGCCAGGCTGCCGCACCCGTGGAACAGCCCGCTGTCCAGGCGGCACCCGTTGTGCAGGAAGCGCCTGCGGTCGAGCCCGAGCCTGTCGTTGAGGCTGCTCCCGTGGTTGAAGCGTCGCCCGTTCAGTCCGATGCGTGGGGTGCTCCCCAGGTTGAGGCTGTTGCTCCTGTCGTTGAACCCGAGCCCTCCGTGGAAGCTGAGTCCGAGCCTGCTGCTGTTGTTGAGCCCGCTGTGGAAGCCGAGCCCGTGCAGTCTGATGCGTGGGGCGCTCCGCAGACCGAGCCTGTTCAGTCTGACGCGTGGGGCGCTCCGCAGGTTGAGGTTGTTGCTCCGGTGGTGGGAGGCTCAGCCGGTTGTTGAAGAGCCTGCTGCTGTTGTTGAGCCCGCTGTGGAAGCTGAGCCCGTGCGGTCTGATGCGTGGGGCGCTCCGCAGACCGAGCCCGTGCGGTCTGATGCGTGGGGCGCTCCGCAGACCGAGCCTGTTCAGTCTGACGCGTGGGGCGCTCCGCAGGTTGAGGTTGTTGCTCCGGTGGTGGAGGAGGCTCAGCCGGTTGTTGAAGAGCCTGCTGCTGTTGTTGAGCCCGCTGTGGAAGCGGAGCCCGTGCAGTCTGATACGTGGGGTGCACCGCAGGCTGAGCCTGTGCAGTCCGACGCGTGGGGTGCTCCCCAGACCGAGCCCGTCGTTGAGCCCGAGCCTGTTGCGGACGAACCCCAGCAGAGCGTTGAAGAGGTCCAGCCCTTCGTTGGAGAGCCTCAGGTGACGCCCCTGACGGAGACGCCCGTGGCCCTCGGCCCCTCGATTTCGGACGAGGAACTTGAGCGTACGATCATTGATGGGACGCGAGGCGTTCCATGGCTGAGATTGTCGCGGAAGAGAACGCTGCTGCGCAGGCCGCTGCCTACGGGCAGAACCCCCGCCCAGGCGGCGGGCCAGCAGCAGGGCTACGGCCAGGCGCAGTATGGCGCGCAGCCGAGCCAGCAGCCCCAGTACGCCGCCCCGGGTGGCGCTCAGGATATGCTCCGGCGGGTCAGCGGTCCCCGTACGCCGCTCAGAGCGGCCAGCAGGGACGCGTCGACGGGCCAGCAGTTTGAGGCTGCCGCCCAGCAGTTCGGCGCAGCCGCGAGACACGAGCGTTCAACCAGTTCCAGAGCGCCGTCGTTACCGAGACCGGTAGGTGAAGGGCCGCTCCGTGCGCGCCACCTACGCGCTCATTGGCATGGCCGCTTCCTTCGTCCTGTCGATCGTCTCGATGGTCCCTGCCCTTCGGGTCGGTCTACGGCGATTCCTTCACGATGTTCTCGGCGGGCGCTACGCTTTCTTCACATCTTCCCTCATGCTGATTGCGGTTGGCCTGGGAGCTGCCTACTGGTTCACGAATCAAAAGTGGGCCTTCCTGTCCTCCGGTATCGTCGCGATCCTTACCGCCCTGATTGGCATTCTCCAGGTGCTCGGTGTTCTCGCGAGGGCCTCGCTCGGTTTTCGGCGGTATCCTCTTCCTGATCTTCTCGATCGGCCTCGGTGCCTCCGGTGTTGTCCTGCTCCTGGAACTCAAGAACGGCAAGGTTGCGCCGGTTGACAACCCGAGCGCTCTTGGTGGTGCTTTCACTGGTGCACCCATGAACCAGCCTGGCCAGCCAGCAGTGCGGCGCTCAGGCCCAGCAGGGTGGTTTCCAGGCTCCCCAGGCCGCTCAGGGCCAGCCGCAGTACGGCGCTCAGGCGCAGCAGGGTGGATATCCGGCTGCCCAGCAGCAGGGTGCCTTCCAGTCCCAGCAGGGGCAGTACGGCCAGCCGCAGTACGGCGCTCAGCCCCAGCAGGGCGGCTATCCGGGCGCTCAGCCCCAGCAGGGAGGCTTCCAGGCTCCCCAGGCCGCTCAGAGCCAGCAGGTGCGGCCCAGCCACGCAGTATGGTCAGCAGCAGTACGGCCAGCCGCAGTATGGTCAGCAGCAGTACGGCCAGCCGCAGTATGGCCAGCAGGGCTACAACCAGGGGCAGCAGGGCGATAAGCCCTACAACCCCTTCGGGACGCGTTCGTGACGTGTTGAGATGACATAAGTGGAGGGCCCGCGGCACACGCCGCGGGCCCTCCCATCATGTCGAGATCGTTTACTCGTCGTCGTCTTCGTTGATGTCCACGCCTGCGACGCCGTCGAGGTCCGCGAGGGTTGTGACGAGTAGGGAACGCGAGAGATCCTGGCGCGTTGCTACGGTGAAACGTGCCGTTGTCGCGCGGCCGTCGGACTCCGTGTGGGTCGATACCGCGGAGACCGTCCAGCCGAGGGCAGACACCTGGCTGAGCAGTGAGGACAGTACCCCGTGTCCGGGGGAGTAGTGGACCGTCAAAGTGGCCTTGTGTCCGTGCGCGCGCATCAAAATGAACTGGACGAGTGGGGTCAGCAGGGCGATGACGACGAAATGCAGGACGGTCTTAGCCACGGCGAGCCACCACAGGCCCGCGCCGCATGCCATGCCGATCGCGGCGGTCTCCCAGATCGTGGCCGCAGTCGTCAGGCCTCGGATCGCGCCGTGCCGGGTGAGGATGATGCCCGCGCCCAGGAAGCCGATGCCCGACACGATCTGCGACGCGACGCGTGACGGGTCGTAGCGGGTGATGCCGTCAACGAGGATGTCAGAGAATCCGTACTTGGAGATGAGCATCATCAAGCAGGCGGTGAGGCCCACGATGGCCTGGGTGCGGATGCCCGCGCTTTTGCCTCGGATCTGGCGTTCGAGACCGATGGACGCAGCGAGGACGAGGGCGAGGAGCATCAACCGATGCTCGCGAGGGATTGCGTCATAGGAACCTCCTGCGTGGCGTGGGTGGGTTTAGTGTAACCGGCTCGCGCGTGAGTGGCGCGTTTGCTGCGACGAGGCCGGGGCTGAGGAGGAGTGCCCGCTACCAGCCCCGACCTCGTTAAAGAATGAGAAAAGAATCTACCAACGTCGACACAAGCGTTTGTGGGACTAAGATGGGACTCGACGATCGACAGATGAGGAACCGACTCATGGCTACCCCCACTCCCGACGACATCGCCAACGATGTGCAGGAGCGCTCCAACACCGCGCTCAAGCGCGGCCTGGCGTCGCGTCATATGCAGATGATCGCCATCGGCGGCGCGATCGGAACGGGCCTGTTCCTGGCCTCCGGTGCGACGGTCGCGAACGCTGGCCCGGGCGGCGCCCTCGTCGCTTACGCGGCGATCGGCCTGATGGTGCTGCTCCTCATGCAGTCGCTGCGTGAGATGAGCGCGCACCAGCCGGTCGCTGGCTCCTTCCAGACTTTCGCCACCAAGTTCATCTCCCCGTCCTTTGGTTTTGCCATGGGGTGGAACTACTGGTTCAACTGGGCGGTGACGGTGGCCGCGGACCTTGTGGCATCGGGCCTCGTCATGGCCTATTGGTTCCCGTCCGTTCCCTCGTGGATTTGGGCGGTGGGCTTCCTCGTCATCGTCGTCGGTCTGAACGCGCTCTCGGCGAGAGTCTACGGCGAGGCCGAATTCTGGTTGGCGGCTATCAAGGTCGTCATCGTCATCGTCTTTGTCCTGTCGGGCGTCTTCATGATCGCCGGGGTGATGGGTGAAAACTCTCCGGGCCTGTCGAATTGGACGATTGGGGACGCGCCTTTCCACAACGGCTTCGTGGGCGTCATCGCAGTCTTCATGATCGCTGGCTTCTCTTTCCAGGGCACGGAGCTGGTGGGCGTGGCTGCGGGCGAGTCCGAGAATCCGCGCAGGGGACGTGCCGCGTTCGATCCGCACGGTGTTCTGGCGCATCATGTTCTTCTACATCGGCGCTATCGCGGTCATCGGCACGCTGCTTCCGTACACGGATCCGAGCCTGCTGAGCGCAGCCGACGACTCGGCGAACAACATCGCGCAGTCGCCCTTCACGCTCGTGTTTGCGCGCATGGGCATCGGCGCGGCGGCCGCCGTCATGAACGCGGTCATCCTGACCTCGATCCTGTCCGCGGGTAACTCGGGCCTGTACGCGGCCTCGCGCATGCTGCACTCGATGGCCCTCAAGCGCCAGGCGCCCGCGATCTTTGCGCGCGTCACCAAGGGGGGCGTGCCCGCCTACGCGATGGCCGTGACGACGGTGACCGCGGCGCTGGCTTCCTCACCCAGCTGGTTTTTAACGACGCTCACATCTGGTTGGTCAACATCGTCGGTATTTCCGGCATCATCATGTGGCTGGGCATCGCGGTGAGTCACATTCGTTTCCGCCGCGCCTACCCTGCTGCAGGGCTACCGCCTGGAGGATCTGCCGTATCGCTCGCCGTTCTTCCCCGCAGGCCCGATCATCGCTTTTGTCATGTGCCTGGTGGTCATGGCCGGACAGAACTATGAAGCGGTGCTTCATGGTCAGGTCTGGGAGGTCGCGTCCTCCTACATCGGCCTGCCGCTGTTCGGAGTCGTGTGGTGGGGCTACCACGTGGCGCGCAAGGATCGGGTAGTGCCGCTGGCTGAGATGGATGTGGCCCCCGTCGAGATCGAACCCGTCACGCACTGACATCGACGAGGCCGGGGCGCAGTGGGCGGGCACGCCCGGGTGCGCCTCTTGTCACCCCTGGGTCTCGCCCGGCGTGGCGGTGTGCGCCCGGCGCTCGTCCTTCATAGGATGGGCGCATGATCAACACGCGACGCATTCTTGCCGTGACCTCCCTGTCGGCCCTCGTCCTGGGCATTGCCGCCTGCTCCCCGAAGGGCACACCAGCCCCAGGCGGGGTCCACGGCCTCGTCCAATTCGTCGAGCGCCTCTTCGCAGAGCGGTATGCCCGCCCAGAGCGGCGCCGTCCCCCAGAGTGGCGTGCCCGACGAGGGCAACCAGGCCCCCGAGGTGAACGTTTCCGACAACGATCAGCGTTGCGACCTGACGAACCTGCAGCCCTCCATCGACTCCCAGCAGGAGGCGGGCGGCACCACCTACGTTGACATCGCCTTCACGAACGAGGGGCCCTCGTGCTGGATTGGCGGCTTCCCGCAGATCATCTTCTCCGGCGGCGGCTCCGTCATCTCCACCGCCGTGCGCGATGGTGAGGACCCCGGCAACGTCTACACGATCGCTCAGGGAGGCCGCGTGGGCGTGACCCTGACGGCAGAATCGACGGACGGCGTCGACGGATGTAACCCCGCCGATTCGGAGCTGGTTGACATCATGCCCGAGGCGGGCACCGGCGCGACGAGCCTGCAGCTGACCCTGCGCGTGTGCCAGGAGATGCCCTCGGTGTCGGTGAGTCCCTTCGAGCCGCGTTCCTGATTCCGTAGACGCGACGCTGCCGGGTGCCAGTGAGGGTGCCCGGCAGTCTTTGTATGAGCGCCAACGGAAGCGAATATGAGATTTGGGCGTGTGCTGATAGGCTGAACCAGCTGGAAGAAGTCGCGCACCCGCAGCGTCACACCGAGGCGATCACGTCGGTGCGCGTGACCCCTTCTTCACTGGTCGACGCGTGACCCTGTGCGCGCCGACTGCGCACACTGGAGATCTTTAAGGAGACACTCCCATGGGTATGCGTTCCACGACGCAGTCGTTCCAGTTCAACGTGCCGTTCGAGCAGATTTTCCCGGCCGCAACCCAGGCCGTGCAGGCGGTCAACAAGGCGACGCTGACGCGCTCCGACCCGAACGGTCGCGTGATCACCTTCGACACCCCTGATGGGCATGATGTCCTGGGGTGAGAACCTCATCGCTGGGTTTATCCTCCGAGGGCAGCACTGTCGTCGAGGTCACCTGCACGACGAAGGGCCTGCCGAACCTCATGCAGGGACAGCCTCAACCGCAAGCAGATTGGTGCCTACATCGCTGCCCTGTCGAACCTGGTGCAGTCTCCCCCCGTCGAGGTCGCCCGCTCCTGACGGCGCGTACTCGCACGGCTCGGCCCCGGCCTCGTTCATTGACGACGAGGCCGGGGCCGAGTCTTCTGCAGTCTGTGCGGGCGCCGCATCCTCCCCAGCTGTGCCCGCGCCGGGGAGGATGGGCGGTTACTGCCCGGATGCTTCGGTGAGCGTCCAGCGCTGCGACTTGGAGGTGTCGGAGCACTGCGAGATGACCGCCTGCGTGGCACCTCGCGTCGTGTCGCCTGGGATCGTCAGGCATAGGCCGGATGCGCGGTTTTCGAGCTGGCCGTTCTCGTTGAGATCCCACATCTGGGATTCCAGAGCCGGGTAGCAGGTCCACATGTGCGCGACCGTGCCCTCCTTGGTGTAACCGCCCAGGACATCGACGCAGCGGTCGCCGATGCGGATGTGCCCGTCACCCTCGTAGATGACAGTCTGCGCGGCGCTGTTCCAGCGCAGTTGCTGTTCCACACGGGGTGCCGTCGGATCCCGTCGGATCCTGGAGGTCAAGCACTGGCCGAGGCCGTTGCGCAGCTGGCCGACGATCGTCGCGGGCACCAGGGCCGCATCATCCGCGTCGGTTGTGGCGGCATTGTCGGACGTGTCCACTGCTTGGGGTGCGAGGGGCCGCGCGGTCCGCGTTGGTGGTGGGGAGAAGACGACCATGTCCCACGAGGACAGGCGACCCACGTTGAAGGTGATTGTCGTGCGCCCCTGTTCGTCGGTGCCCGTCGTGAAATCGAGGGGCGTCGGGCGGCCACCGTCGTCGTCAGGGGCTGACGGCGAAGATCGAACCGAGGGATCGCCTCCCCGTCCTCCAGGTGGTAGGTGACGGACGTGTTGTCGAAGGGCAGGATCGGCTTGGCGGCATTACGCCAGTACTCGTCGTTACCCTCACTGTCGTTGGTGCGCAGGTTAATCAGGTGCAGGGCCGTGCCCGCGTTGGACGTCATGGTGTTCGCCCAGATCGTGTTCGCGGCCCCGTCCGTCGAGGTCGAGCAAGCCCACGCCGTTCGTCGAAACCTCGACCTGGCGTTCCTTGCGTGTCAGGGTTATCGCCGAAGAGCAGATTCTCGTGAGGCGGTGGAGATGTTGTAGTAGTTCTTCATCCACGTCTGGAGGTCTGGGGACAGTCCCCGGCCGGATTCAGCGAAGAACTGATCGTCCAACATGCGCCCATAGTCGCCGAGCTCCAGGTGGTGCGCGCCGTTCGCCGCGAACGCGCGCATCCGCGAGCTTGACGGAGTCCGCGTTGAACTCGCGGAACGTAATGCAGTCGATGTTGACGGGCGCGTACTTCTCGTACTTGTCGATCGGGAAGGAAATCGTGTGGGTGCCCGGCGTGAGCTCCACGTTGATGGAGATATCTTCGCGCCAGTCGGAGTCGCTCTCGCGTCTTGTTGAAGGTGACGTAGCTTCAGGAGCTTCTGCTGCCCCTTCTTGCCCATGTCAATCATCACCTGGTGGTTGGCGCCGTCGGCCTGTGGGCTCGAGTAACGGGGCGAGAAGGTGAAGGTGCCTCCCTGGCCTGCGTCAACGGTGAAGGTGACGGTGTCGCCGTCCTTGGAAATGCCCGAGGCGTAGGAGCCGCCCGACGCGGTGGGATCACCAGAGGTGATGGTGACGTCGCCGCTCACGCGCGCCTGGTCGGACTCGGCCTCGATGCGCACGCCGTTGTCGGCAGTGATTTCGGGGTGCCTGTACTCCTTGGCCGCTGCGTCCCAGTAGCGGGTCGTCGGGTCGTAGTCGTTCGCGTAGGCGGTGACCACCATCGGCTTCTTCGTGCCCGTGGCGCGCACGCCCTGCAGGTAGCTGGCGACCTGCGCGTTCGTTTCGTTGTTGTCCCACAGCTCCGTGTACAGGTATGTGGATGAGCCGGGAATGACCTTTTGTCGTTTCCGGCGCCGTCTGGCAGGTTGATGCCCACCGCACCCTTTGTCTGTTCGGCAGTCTCATTGACGAGCGCCGACAGGCCCTCGGTCAGGTCGAGATCGTTGCCGGAAGCATCCTTCTTATGGGTCTCACCGAGCGTGTCGATGTGCGTGCCGGTGAACGTGAACTCCTTCTTCTGGGCCACGTATTGACTGGTGATGTAGGTGCGCCACTTTGCGTTGTTGACGTTCATCATCGTCATGTGGTTCTGGGGCTCGGGCGTGTTGAGGGGCAACTGACCCACCACTGGCTGCCAAAGTCGCGTTGCCAGTAGGAGCCGTTGTTCTCGCGCAGGATCCAGTCTTCTTTGATTGTGTTCGTGTCGTAGCCGTCGTTGACCGCGTACGCCATGGAGTATGCCAGCGAGGCCGCACCAACCTCGTCAGCCTTGGTCACGTAGGTGTTGATGGTCGCAGCGGAGGCATGGGTGTCCCGGTACCACAGCGGCCACTCGTTCTTGAGGTCGCCTTTGGCGACGGGCTGCTCGTGGCGGTATTGCCAGTCGTAGAACTGGAAGGCGTTGAGGTGGTAGTCCTGGCTGAGCTTCGTGACGTAGTCGGACGGCGCGTGGAAGAGGTAGGGCTCGTGGGTGGCGTTCTCGGCCAAACTCTTGGGGGCGGTGGGCTTGAAGTGGAGAGGAAACCCATGCGCGGGAAGCGCGTCCAGCTGGTGGAGGCGTCGATGGCCGTTTCCGCGTGCGTGCCGTCCCCGCCGGTCGCGGTGACGAGGTACCCTGGTTGTTCTCGCTCGGCGTCGTGTAGGTCCAGGTGGCCTTGCCGTTCGTCACGGTGGCGTCGCCCGAGGCCACCTCGACGCCGAGGTGGCTGACGGAGAAGTGGACGGTTCCACCGGTCGAGGCCTCGGCCGTGATCGTCGCCTGCTTACCCGGTTCGTGCGTGGACTTGTCCGTGTAGGCGCGGGTGACGTGCGCCGTGCCCGTGGCGGTGGCCGGTGTGCTGCTCGGCAGGGGCAGAGCGGTGGCGACGACCGCGGTGCCCAGCACGATGGCCGCGGGGATGGTCAGGGGATGTCGTGTCTCCATGACGTGTGTGTCCTCGAAGTCGTTGACGGGACTGCCCGGTGTGGGAGTCATGCGCGTGAAAATGCGCCCATTCAACGGTAAAAGCGATTTTTCAGTAAATTAACCGACAATACGGTCATGCTGAGTGAAAAATGTCCCGCAGTGCGGACAAGTAAAATCGTGGATCTGTTGAATTTGCAGATATTTGCCGGGTGTTGCGCGCTCGTGAGCTGCTGCTTTGGTTGTTGTGCTGAGGGATGGGGTCTGTCGTTGTTTTCTGAAAGTGTCTAACAGGGGTGCGGTGGGGGAGTATCCTGAAAAATTGGGTTTTCTGAGTCCGTTTCGCTCGCGCTGTTCTCATTGATGAGGCCGGGGTCGGGATGGGTGGAATTGGGTGTGTTACCGGCCCTTAGCTGGTCGCTTATGCAGTAAGCTAGGGTCACGTGAATCTCCCGCCTTCATTGGTGAGCGAACGTCGAGCAAGGGATCAGCGAGGAGTCGTCAGCTCCTCGCATTAGGGAAAGCGGGCGTTATGGGTGTGTTTGAGTGGCTGCGTGGCGCGATCACTCCTCAGCAGAACTATCCGACGCAATATGGTCAGCGTCCCTCTGGGGTCGTTGTTCCTCAGCAGAATCGTCCGATTCCGCAGGGACAGAGTGTTTCAGGAGCTGTAGCCTCAGCCCCGACCTATTTCGGCGCACACAATGGGCCGAGCGTGGGCCCTGACGGGAGGTTCATGCCCAAATACAATGGACGCGACATCTGTGACTGGGTGAGTGACATCTCTGCTCTCAAGCGGTCGGGGGACCTGTCTAGGGCACTCGTCATAGCTCGCGGGTGTATGGATGCGATGATCGCCTCCGCACGCCTAAACCCGGTGAATGTTGCAGAGTATTACGTCACTCAGGTCGCGATCATTCAACACAAGCAAAAGGATTATTTGGGCGAAGTCGAGACGATCGAGCGATGGCTGGCGCTGGGGCTGCCCGCTCCCCGTGATGATTTTCGGCTGGAGCTACGCAAGCGCCTGGCGAAGGGGCACGAGATGCTCGCAAAGCAGCGCGGTGAAGACCCAAGTCAGTACAACGCCCAGTGGAAGCACTTCGTGGAGCTTGAGAAAGCGGCAAAGGCTGCGCAGAAGGGCTTGGCTCCCGTGTCCGCGACCGGCCGCTCCGCTATGTCGCCGGATGCTTCGTACGCGCGCCCCCAGTCTCGCCAGCGTTCCAGCTGGGTGGCGCCGCCCGAGGTCCTTGCGCTTCCGTCTTTTGTTGCCGTTGACTTTGAGACCGCTAACAGGCAGGGAGGTGAGTCTGCCTGTCAGATTGCGCTGGTGAAAAATCTCGGGTGGGCGGGTTGTTGAACGGGCGAGCACGCTGATCAAGCCGCCGCCGAGGCTTCGAGCGGTTTGAGATTACCTATCTCCATGGGATTTCTGCGCGTGACGTGCGCAGGGCTCCGATGTGGCCAGATATTGCATCCTGGGTGGCGAGGTTTCCACGGTGGTCTGCCGGTGTATGCGCATAATGCCGCCTTTCGATGCTCGGGTGTGGAGGAACTCGACGCCTTCTTTGGGACGCGAACTCTCCGCAGAGCTTCTTCTGTTCCTATCGAACAGCGCAGCATATGGTCCCTGGCCTGGGAAAACTATAAGCTACCGACCGTCACAAAAGGCTCTGGTGCCCGGGTTTTACGCTCAATCATCACCGTGCGGATTCCGATGCGGAGGCTTGTGCTCTCGTGGTCGCGGCCCTTGCAGTCCCGACGGTGACATTCGCTCCAAAAATGGATTACCGGTTGTCGACTTCGGTGACCGCGGTTTGCGTCCGTCGGGGTGCCTGCCTCTGTGTCTTCGGATTCGCTGAGGTTCTCGGTTTCAGCCGGATTGGTGGGAGTGCCGGAGGCGCTAGGAGACCTGCAGTGTCTCGTGGGCTCAGCAGTAGAAGAGCTCGCGGAGACCCCACGCGAAGAAGGCAGCGACGAAGTGGTAGAGCAGCCACGCAGATCACAAGCCCCCAGTCAGAAGAGCCGTCAAAGTGCTGCCTCCCAGCATGTTTCCCAGCCACCACAGGACCGCCACATCGGAGAATACGGCATCTGATCGCGACAATCTTCCACGATCCGGCCTTCTCGAGGAACTTTCGGGTAATGGCTATTAACACCTGGAAGAAGGTGAAGAAGCCCAGGAAGCCAAAGAAAGTAGATGAGCGCCAGGTCCATGGCATAGGAGACCGGGAGCCCGACCAGGAAAACAACGTGGAGCACCAGGTACCGGACGAAGAAGTTAACAATCCCTCGCGGGTCACGCGTATCTATCATGCCCCATCCTAACGGAGTTCTCAGCTGCGAGGTCCAGCCCCACATGACCCCCTGGTCACGGCGATACTAGCCCGCTCTGCTTCCTTCCCCGGCCTCGTTGATCAATGAACGAACGCGGTCACCGGACCGCTCTAAGACTCCTACACTGTTCTCATACGCCACAAAAGAGGACGGCCGCTCAATGCAGCGCAGGCTTAGATGAGCGTGTCGTTGAGCGGGAAAGTGAGGAAGAACGATGTCGTCCAGCAACCAATACCTGGATTTCGTGCTCGACCTGCTGGACGAGCTGGACGACGTGGCGCACCGCAAGATGATGGGCGAATACGTCCTCTACTACCGGGGCAAGGTCATCGGCGGTATCTACGACGACCGCTTCCTGCTCAGGTCACGCCCGCCTCCGAACGCTCCTGCCCGATGCCCCACGCGCCACCCCTTACGAAAGGTGCGAAGGAGATGCTCCTCGTCGAGATAGAGGACCGCGACGCGCTGTGCGACGTAGTCTCGGCCATGTGGGAGGAGCTACCCGCACCGAAGCAGAGGAAGAAAAAGTAGACGCGGCCCCGGCCTCGTATTGGATGAGGCCAGGGTCGGGCAGCATGTTCCTCCTGATGGCAGGGGAGCAGAAGCTCAGAGGGAGGAGACGAACTCCGCGAGGCGTTTTGCGTGCTCGCGCGAACGCTCCACCATGTCGGTGCGCGCCGCCTCATCCGTGCGATTTGCGTACGACACCCCGTACAGGGGAAGCTCCCGCAAACTCCATGCCCGTCAGCGCACACGTCGCCTTCGCGGGCGTCAGCAAGTCGTTGAAATCGACGGAATCTGGCGCGTAGTAAGCCTGAGAAGCCCCCGTCGTTACCGATATGACCAGCTTCTTACCGTGCAGAGCTGTACCCGAAGACCCGTGGCTGAAACCGCGCACAAACACGTCCTCCATCCACTTCTGCAGCATGCGCACTGGCCGTGCCACCACAGCGGATACTGCAACACGATGACGTCCGCGGCGCGAAGCTTTTCCTGCTCCGCCTCAACGTCGAACATGTACTCCGGATAGAGGTCATCGAGATGATCGATCTCAGCGCCAGGAAGTAGGACCTCAAGCTCCTCCAGGATCGTCTTATTCGCAACCGAATCATCGCCGGTGCGCGGGTGTCCCGACACAATCAACACGTTGTACATCGCATTTCCTTTCGTTGATGCGAGGAGTCTACGCCCGCCCGTGGGCCCGTGAACAGGGCCTGGACTTCCATTCGCGCGCGCGAAGCCCCGTCCCCGAAGAAGAAAATGACGCAGGACTACAGGATAGGGTTTAGCGATACCGACTCCCAGCCCCTTACCCCAAGTCGCATTCTCCTCGTCATCGCGACAGGCGTAGGCGCTGGATTCCTCTCCGGACTCTTTGGAGTGGGAGGCGGCCTCGTCATCGTGCCCGCCCTGATGGCCGTCCTGGGCATGGATCAGCGCCGCGCCTCGGCCACCTCCCTTGCCGCCATCATCGTCACCGCCGCCGTCGGCTCGGGAACCCTACGCCCCTGCACGGCGAGGTCTCCTGGGCGGGCGCCGCCCTCCTCGTCGTCGGCGCGCTCTGCGGGCTCCCAGCTCGGCGTCTGGCTCCTGCGCCGCCTCCCCGCACCCGCGCTGCCCTGGATCCTCATCGGCTTCACCGTCTTCGTCATCGTCTCCCAGTACCTGCACGTCCCCACGCGAGAGGGGAACCGTGTCGCTGACGCCAGCCTCGTGCACCCTCGCATGATCCCTGGTCGGCCTGTGCGCTAGCATCCTCTCCGGCCTGGTCGGCGTGGGCGGCGGATCCGTCATCGTGCCCGGCATGGAGCTCGCCGTCGGCGCGGGAGACCTGATCGCGCGCGGCACCTCCCTCCTCGTCATGATCCCCACTGGCATCGTCGGCACCGTCACCAATCTGCGCCACCCGCATGGTCGACCTGCGCATCGGCCTCATCGTCGGCGTATCCGCGGCGGCCACGACCCCCGTCAGGCGCCTCGTGGCCACGAGGGTATCCCCCGGAGTGTGGGTGCGATCTCTTCAACATCTTTCCTGCTGACCATCATCGCCTCGACGATCTGAAGATGCGTCGGAAAGCGCGCAGCCCAAGGCTGAATGATTCCGTGCGGACTAGCGGCTTTGTCTGCGAGTTTGCCCGAAACGTTGAGGAAGGCGACTGTCGAACCAGCCGCGACTGCGGTCATCGGAAATTTCGCATGCAATTCCCTGTGCCTTGTCTCATCGTGATGGTGAGAAAACCGCGTGATTCCAACGAACATATTTCAATAATCAAAGAGCCTGGGAGGAATTGCATGCGGAATGTGGGGAGCCTCCAGCTGGGCTGGAGTGTTGCGCTCATGGGTTGGAGGAATTACGTGCGAAATTTTGGGGGTGTTCAGGTGCGCGTGATCCACGGGAGGAAGCTGGCTGACCAGGGGAGGGAGCTGGTCGACGCTACCAGAAAGAGGGCCTCTGGAATCCCCTCATTCTCAGTCTCGAACGGGTTTGGTGAATTGGTGAGACATCACATATGATGATCCGTTACCTCAGACACCAGGAGGATGCAATGAGCGACTACGCCATGAATTCTGACGACCTTTTCGAGGCCTCCACAGCTGCTGTGCGACGTGCGTGACAACATGACGCAGGTGGACCTCGACGAGTGCCTCGCCCCCATCGACACCGGCAGTGAAGCCGTCAGCGGCGCGCTGAAAGCCTTCGCTGACGCCTACGCCGCACGAAAACGGGGGACGACCAACTGGCTCACTCAGACCGCTTTCGCAATCGGATACACCGCGAGAAGCACAGAAGAAGCCGACCAAACAATTGCAGATGTCCTTGACGGCATCCGCGCACAACTCTGACGGGAAGGCAACACCATGCTGATTGATTTTCGCCTGAAGTTCCCGCCGGTCCCCGGCAATGTGGCCGCCGTCGAACGGTGTAGTGACGAACTCACAGACCGCGCCCACAGGATCCGCGACACCGCGGGTGCTATCTCCTCGGCGATCAGTCGAACACGCGGCTGGACAGGCAAAGCCCACGAGGCGTGCGAGACCAGCTACGAGAAAGAGAAAAACGAGCTGACGATCTGGGATAGTGGAACAGACGAGGCCGCCGCCTCACTCCTGCGCTACGCAAAGGTCCTGGAGGCTGAGCTACGCATTATCGAGGAGGTCCGCGCGCAGGCCAAAGAGCTATGGGCGATGTACTGCTCGCTCTCAGCCGAGGAACGCAGGCATGAAGCCCGTTTCTACGCCGCCGAGGTTGCTTTCCTGTCCTTCCGCTACGACAAAGCCCTCGACGGGATCGAAGAACAAGCGGCCATCACGGCCGCAGAGGTCCGTGCCGCCCTCTACTTCACGCCCGAAGACATCCAGAAAAACGCGGATGGCAGCACGACTGACGTGGGGGATACGACGGCGCTCACGAGCGATCAGATCGCGCGCATTCTTGAGCAGCTTGGGGACCCTCTCACAGTCTCTCATCGAGGCCCGACCAGGGCAGCCTCGAGGGACTGCACTTGCTCGCGTCCCTCAATGCGTACGATCACACGCCGGAAGGACGCGCATACCTCGCGAGCCTCATCAGCCCGCACCATGCCACGAACGGAACCGTGGACGGCTTCCTCGTACGATTCCCGGGTCTCAACGGTGGAACACCCTTCTTGGTCAAGGAAATACTCGCGCACGGAAACAAGAGGCTTGGAGGGGGAATTGATGCCGCCTCCATCTTTGAGATGGCATACATCAAAGCCCATCCCGGTGGAACGAAATCGGGTCTTCTGAGCGGAGGGGCCTCCGGCAGTCTGTCTGCAATCACCATGCGGGAGATTAGCGGCAGCGGATCTTCCGTCAACCTTGATTTCTTCAGAGGCAAGGAAAACGCCCAACAGGCTGCGATCGATGCCATCCGTGATGGGAAACCGGTGGTCGCAGAAGCCATGCCCGACCTGATGACGCCAAACAACAACATTACTGTCACTGTGGACGGGCAACCACGAAGATCACGCTGCCGGACATGCACGTCTACACCGTGATCGGAGCGGATGCTGATGGGGTGACACTGTCGAATCCGTGGGGGAAGAACAACAGTCCTGGCGCCCGTCTGTCGGCCCCGTCACAATGACGTGGAAAGACTTCCACGCTCAATTCACTGACATTACGGTGGGGCGACGCCCTGGACGAAGTGAGTGCGGCGCACCTGACGGTGAGCACGGCCCCGGCCTCGTGGAAACGAGACCGGGGCCGGG
>BNJV01001068.1_pt1 | contig 42716 bp, 71 predicted proteins | sample 8540591 | NCBI WGS metagenome assembly BNJV01 (sample SAMD00202457, study PRJDB9452) | human saliva metagenome | host: Homo sapiens
AACAAACATATAACCATTCCGACGCACTACGACCGATAACAAGAGGTCTGATACGTATGTCACCAATTGTAAATACATTACCGCTACCAAAAGTATTAGTAATCTCACGAATGAAGATATAATTGACTATCTGCGCTCTGAGGGAACAGCGCGCACTCGCTTTCGATGTACTCTTAGATAGATAGGACTTTGAAAGCACGCTTTTCAACCGTCCTAGACGATCGCCGTGGATAGTGAGATATAAGAACACCATTACCATTAGGCGCTCCTTCAGCGGTCCGATCGATCACTCAAAGAGCGTGGTATAAAGGATGTCTCCTAAACTCCGCTCATCACCCATATCAAGTATGGCGATGACGAGTTGTTTTAGTGCTAATTTCACTGCATTTTCTCGCCCACTGATGAGTGCCGATGATGGCGATGCGTTCATACTTTAACCTTTACCAGAAGATAGTGAGTAGCTGTTTTCGCCTGATATAAACGCACCCAACGTTGGAGACTCAGTTGACTCATTTTCGGACTTTGATAAGGCGCTACTCGACTTCTAGTCAGCACGCACATACAACAAAGGAATTTGCTCTAATTCAGGTTCTTGTTCATGATAGGTCTCACACAGCTCGCAGCATTGCCGGTCAGTTTTACAGTCGGCCCTTCACACTTTATCTCATGAGAGTATCTGATTTAGACGCTATCGACTTTGAATTATCTATGTTGAATCTTTCTTTCTGTCATCTATCAGCATCTTTCTGACTTTATACGTAGTATCAAATCGGAACCCTCCTGTCATCTACTGCGTACGATGACGCTCACAACAATAACTAAATTCAGCTTGTAACTTATTTCACCGCGCTTTTGGCCAACTGTAGGATACTGACGTTTAATCTGCGGTCCATATGGCCGTGTAACGCCATTATGAATTCTGCAATCCATTCAAAACAGGATGTATAGTCATAGCTTTCAACGATGCAGTGTTTTCACTACTCCAGTGGGTGTATATTTAACTCACAACGGAAATCTAAATTATCCTTATCATTATAATCACTAAGTCGATTGCTCCACAAAGAATCATATAGTGTCAGATTTAAAGGAGTTTCTACAGTCACATAACGTAACCCATCAATATTGCCTTGATAAAGTAAAAGCTGCATAAAAACGTCTCTCTTATTTTCTAGTTGTCAGCTTTTCGTAACTGTTCGATATCTTTATCTTCAAACGGAGGTATGACCTGTATCAAATGATTCTTCTTGCCAGTTCTTTGGATGAATCCCTTTCCACTCACCAATCCAATCACGAATTACTGTATCTGCATATAACCTCCGATGGCGTTGATCAGTTCCCTTATTATAACCAGCATAATTAATACACTTCTGCCTATAAAAGTTCTCAATCAAACTAATTATTATAATTCATTCCTCTGAGTTTCTGTGGATTATGACCACTCTCATACTAATTAATAATCTTTGTTGTAATCTTCCTACTACTATGTCTCGAACTCATATACATTATAAAACACTGCATGATATGTTTATTTTAAATACACTATTGCCTGTACACCTATTATAATAAATAATAAATACTGATTATCGAATCAACTGCTTATTATCTATCTACAGTATACTCCTAAATGAGTAATTATATGACATTATATTTTATTTGAAATTTATAGAAATCTCTTGCACCATTTTCTTTATATACTTTACTATATATAGAGAATCTAATTACAAAAAGGAGTCATCATGGCTATATATTAATGAAAACTATTTAAACCTACAAGGTTCTTATTTATTTGCTAACATTGCTAAAAAGTAGCGGATTACCGCAGTCTCATCCAGATGCTGACATTATTCGTCTTGGTATTTATGATGTAACATTGCCTTTTAGTACCTGCTATCGTAGATGCTATGACTAAGGCTGTTCAAGAAATGGGCAAGCTCGAAACATTCCGCGGTTATGGTCCAGAATACAAGTGATTTCTTCGTAAAGCAAATTATCGAGCGGGTGATTACAAACCATACGGCATCGAAATTGGTATGGACGAAGTATTCGTTTCTGACGGCGCAAAAATCCGACGTTGGTAATATCCAAGAATTATTCAGCGAAGATAATATCATCGCTATCACTGACTCTGTATACCCTGTATACCTTTGATTCCAACGTTATGGGCGGTCGTACAGGTCAAGCTTTTCGTTGATGGTATGTTCTGAAAAGGTTGTATATCTTCCTACATTTGCAGTAAAATAATTTTTCCAGAATTTCCTTCTGAACGTGTAGATATCGTATATCTTTGCTCTCCAAACAATCCCTGACAGGCACAGTACTCAGTCGCACGCTTAGCTGAATGGATTAAATGGTAAAGAAAACGACGCTATCTTAATGTTCGACTCTGCTTACGAAGCTTTCATCAGCACGGAAGACACTGTTAAATCTATCTCATGAAATCGAAGGTGCACGCGAAGTAGCTATTGAATTCCGTTCCTTCTAAAACTGCTGGCTTTACAGGTACACGTTGTGCTCTACGCAGTAGTTCCAAAAGAGGTACAGGCAAAACTACAAATCTGGCGAACGTCAACCTTTGAACCCTATGTGGAACCGTCGTCAATGCACTAAATTTTAACGGCGTACCTTACATCGTTCAACGTGTGCTGAAGCAGTATATTCCAAAGAAGGCCAGGAACAAACTCGCGCAAACATCGCTTACTACAAAGAAAATGCACGCATTATCAAAGAAGGCCTCGAACTATTGGCCTTACTGTATATGGTGGTAAATTGATGCACCTTATATTTGGTTAAAAACACCTGGCAACATGACAAGCTGGGAAATTATCTCGATCTTCTTTCGAAAAAGGTACAAATCGTGTCTACACCAGGCTCTGGTTTCGGTCCACATGGCGAAGGTTACCTTGTTTAACTGCATTCGGCAGTACCAGAAAATACAATCCGTGCCGTAGAACGCATCAAAACTTTACAATTCTAATACATTTATAACTCAAAAATATGAATACAAAACGGTTGTGAAACCTTCTCTCTGATATGTAATTCCCCTTTACTGGACAACCAGTAAAGGGGGTATTTTTAATGAGATATAGTTATGAATTTAAAAGAAAAGCAATCGAATTATTCTATCAAGGTGAATGGCCTAAGACACCTGCCGGTGTATCAACACGTATATTTCATAATCAAATAAGGGAATGGGTTAAACTAGAGCAAGTTCATGGTCCTGATATAAATAAATGTCGAGGGACTAAAAAGCATTGGTCTCCAAAAGAAAAATATGAGTTAGTATGCCAAGTTATTTCTGGTCAAAGTTTAAGGGCCGTAGCTATTGTAGCAGGCATTAACGCGGGACAACTGTATCAATGGGTTCATAAATACAAAACTTTGGGATACAATGGTCTTATTAATAAACCTAAAGGACGACCTCCAAAGGATTGCAAAATGAAAGTAACTAAGACTATCTTACCTCGAGAACTCAAAGAGAGTGAATATGAGGAACTCATTCGCTTACGAGCTGAAAAATGCTTATATTAAAGCTGAAAAATGAAGTCATAAAAAAAGAGATCGCCTTGAGAGAAGAAAAGGAAGCTGCGCGTCTCAAGGCGAAAAAGCAGCGATTATTAAAACGCTCCGAAAGCAAGGATATGAACTAAAATATCTTCTAAAAGCTATGCCAATGTCCAAATCTACCTATTATTTTGAACTTACTAAAGTAAATCTTGTAGATAAAAAGAAATACAGAGCTAAAAGATGAAATTCAAAAAGATTTTTTTACAGAACATAAAGGTCGGTATGGTGTACGTCGTGTATACCAAGAACTTCTTAATCGAGGTTTTATAATCAATCATAAACGAGTGCAAAGACTTATGCATAGTATGGGACTCGCAGGAAAGAGACCGAAGGAAAAGTATCACTCTTATAAAGGGAAAGTTGGTAAAGTAGCAGAAAATATCGTCAATAGAGATTTTAGTACAACTGCACCATTACAAAAATGGACTACTGATGTATCTCAATTTAATTTCTCGTGGGGAAAATGCTATTTGTCGCCTATTTTAGATATGAATACAAATGAGATTGTTGCTTATGACTTAGCATTAAGGCCTAACTTAGAACAGATTTCTCGTATGTTAGAGAAAGCCTTTAAGAAGTTTACTAATCTTTCAGGATTAATCTTCCACTCTGATCAAGGATGGCAATACCAACATAACTATTTTAGGCAAGCACTTAAAGAACATGGCATTATTCAGTCTATGTCTAGAAAAGGAAATTGTTATGATAACTCTGTGATGGAAACCTTTTTTTGGTAGATTGAAAACTGAAATATATTATGGTTTTTGAAAAAGAATATTCATCATTTAATGCTTTTTGCAGTAGCGATAGAAGAATACATTAACTACTACAACAATAGAAGAATCCAGAAAATAAAATGGATGCCCCCTGTAAAAATACAGGGAAGCATCCATGTGTTTAGGCTAGTAAATAATATGTGTCCAGGAAAATGGGTACATATCACTCCGAATGTTTCACAACCGTTTTTATTTTAAATCTAGATACTAATTAAAAAGTTATGACGAATACCCGCATCTACACGATAGGATGTATCAACAGTACTACCAAAGTTTTTAGTAAATGTTCCATATACATATGTATTTGGACGGAAACCCATGAACCACCGAGTTCAAGATCAAGCCAAGTATCCTTCAAATCTACTACGCTATTAGTCGTTGGTTCACCGGCCATGCTATAGGTTGCTTTCATCTTGCCAGAGAATTCATGCGCCAATGCAGCTTTAAGGAAAACATTACTATTCTTAGCTTCCTTACCGATGCCAATGCCTAAGCGGCCAATAGCAGAGTTAACTGCATCAGAATTAATATGAACTATGCTACCTGTATTCTGTATGAGCATCGAAGCTTTCACCAGACAAGCTACTAAGAATCAATTCTGCGCTAGGGATCGATATAGAAACCATTATTTCTCTTGATACGTTTACCATATTCAAGGCTCAAAGATGCACCCGTATTACGGTAGTCACCACTCAACGACGTTCCTAAGCTGTTATGTACGGTAAAATCATTTTTCAAACGATTGCCTTTAGCAATGATATCTAAGTAACGGCCATCATTAAATTGTTTAGCGCCATAGAATGCTAATCCAGCAGTTTTACCAGAACCAGACCCCAACGCATAATCACTGTTATTTGTGCCATACAATAAAGCACCACCTATAATCCAGTTTCCTCGTTTCGTATCATAGCTAATTTGCGCCATATTATAATTTTGATTTACATAGGCAGAACCTGTAATTTTAGACTTACACCAATATATTTGCCCCTATACGCCTTGATTATCGGAGTTAAGACGCACATCACCTAAGCAGCGTTGTAAATCATTGGTATCAGCTCGCATTTGCATAACAGAAGATGCTAATGTACTCTTAGCACCGGATACAATTTCACTTTCACTAGTAGATAATACGGTTTTTATTAGACACCATAGCACGTCCAGCTCGCATCAAAATCATCCGGCTAAGTTTAGCATTTAATGTAGGACTGATCACACCTGTTTCTAAATGCACATTAACACCAAGGTTTCTGCTCACCCTTCGTATATCCATTGTAGACTATTTTCTTCAAATTGATTTTCTGCTAATCCTGGAATCTCGGCATTAGCTTGTTCTTTCAAAGCTCTCTACGGAGCTACGCAATGTAACAGATGAGCCAGGGTCAGCATGATTAATTACAATTTTCACCTTTACTGTTTTCGCAGCAGGTGCACTTTTTCATAATCAATAGCTGTATGACCAGCATAATTATTAATCGTAATAGGCCGTGCATCTACGGCTTGGATAATACCGCGGCTACCTTCTGTGGCACCACCTATAAGATGCTCTACCTTACTACCTGTATAGAGATAATTTGCAGTATCTGGTCGGCCTTGTGTAGGTATTCACGTTCAGCTCCTAACCATTCATTACGCCATGTAGCACCATTTTGCAAATATAATCTCAAGCCGCCATGATGTGGATTATTGTTACTTTCATCAAATTCATTGAGCACACCCCCTACTAAATTAGAATTTGGTGTTGTTAATCCCTAATGAAATTTCTGATCCATGATTGTGTGGATTTGTATCAATACCATAATTTTTGATTGATAAAACCAATATTGCCACATATTGACGTTCTTAGCATCTGGTTTCAATCCATCCATGCCAGTATTCACATAGACAAATCCTTCTTCTGAAAGTGCAGAATATGTATCAGATGTCGTTAGAGGATGTGTCTTTACATCTGCCCCACTTAGAATCCGAATGTATCCATCCTTATTAGCTTGCAAACCCACACCAATGGCATCTACTTTGGCATTACCTTGTACGGTAATACTGGGTATCATCATTATTACCATCATTTGTAACCCCACCATAACCAGCATATATACCACTCATGTAATAGTGTGCTAAGTCTGGTCTGCGCTTCTCTCCACTTTCCGCAGGTGCTGGATTTGCAACCGTTACATTTACATTTTTTATCTATGGCAACCTGATGATCCATCAAGAGCATAAAATACCGGTAACGTTATTATGGTATTTATTTCATTTACACCAAGGCCAGATACATTGACGGTCAAATCATCGGTATAGTGTTTATTTTCACCCCCACAAATTCAACCCAATGGATTTTCCATCCGTATGGCTTTCAACTGTAGTGGCTGGACACCATGACCTCTGCACTCAGCACCGGTAATAATTAAAGCAGCAATAACAGCAAGGTTTATCGTTCTTCTCATCTCATAACCTCCTCAAACTATACACATAATATGCATATATTCATTGATATATAGTAGGGGTATATGTGTCAATTTTTGTACATATGATGTTTTCTTTTATGTATATCCTCATACGCAATGTATCGATATAATGATGAATAATAACAAACGAATTATTCTCTCCACATAATATATGCTGTATAACTCTATAGAATATTATAAAAAGAGAAATTTCTATGTTATAATAAGTATATTAGTTATTACACACATTTTATAATTTTATAGGAGGCTAATATGAGCAAAATTCGTATTGGTATCGTAGGCTATGGCAACTTAGGCCGTGGCGTAGAAGCATCTGTTAAATTGCAACCAGATATGGAACTCGTAGGCGTATTTTCTCGTCGTAAAGGTTTAGAAACAGTGTCTGGTGTTCCTACATACACTATGGAGGATTTGCCTAATTTCAAAGGTAAAATCGACGTTATGGTTCTTTGCGGTGGTTCTGCAACAGACCTTATCGAACAAACCCAATGGTAACTAAATACTTCAACTGTATTGATTCTTTCGATACACATGCACGTATCCCTGAACATTTCGCAAATGTAGACAAGGTTGCTAAAGAAGCTAAAACTGCTACATTGATTTCTTGCGGTTGGGACCCAGGCATGTTCTCTTTACAACGTGTTTACGCTGAAAGCATCTTGCCTCATGGCAAATCTTACACATTCTGGGGCCGTCGGCGTTTCCCAAGGTCACCTGATGCTATCCGTCGTATCGATGGTGTTCTTGATGCTCGTCAACACACTGTTCCTAAAGAACAATACCTTGAAGCTATCCGCAACGGCGAAACTCCAGACGTTGATGGCTACAAAGGCCACCTCGTGAATGCTATGTAGTAGCTGCTCCTGATGCAGACAAAGCAAAAATTGAAAACGAAATCAAAACTATGGAAAACTACTTCGTAGGTTACGAAACTGTAGTCAACTTCATTTCCCAAGAAGAACTTGATCGCGACCACAAGGGTATTCCACATGGTGGCTTCGTTCTTCGTTCTGGTGAAAGCACTGACGGCACTCGTCAGTTGTTGAATACCTTTTAAAACTTGATTCTAACCCTGAATTACAGGTTCTGCAGCTTGTTGCATACGCTCGTGGTATCTACCGTCTGCTAAACACGGTGGTACTGGTTGTTTCACAGTATTCGATATTCCACCAGCTTGGATTTGCCCACATTCTGCTGGAAGAATTGCGGAGCTCACTCTCTGATAATTTATGCGCACTCTAAGAGGATAACTGGTTTATCCTCTTTTACATTAACAATAGGTATGACGATTGAGACAGAAAAGGACCGCCTTAAGATTTATCCTTTTTCATATTAAAATCTATCTATTAATACCAACGTGTTAATGGCACCATTAGTTAATATCTTTTTGTCATAAGATTTGATGCAAACCATATTGCCAATATAGAAACTCGCTGCACAACACAGAGTGTATAAGTCCCACATACGAACGAATTAGTATCACGAGCTCTACTAGGTCATGTTAATAAGGATTCTATCAATAAAAAGGTACTTAGTCTCTCTTTAATGTAGGTCTTAAAAAGAAAGATCAAAAACAACAAGTGTCTTCTCACTACGACCTTGGCAATGATTTTTTTATAGCTTATGGCTTGATAAGACAATGAGCTATTCTTGTGCGTACTTTTAAACATGAAGATGATAGCTTAGAAGATGCACAATACCAAAAAGGTTCATCATATTCTCGATAAATTATATTTAAAAGAAGGTATGACATTACTCGATATCGGTTGTGGTTGGGGATCCTTTTAATTGAAGCAACCCTGTAAATATGGCGTTAAAGGTTATGGTTGTACATTGTCTGAAGAACAATGGAAGAAAGGCCAAGAACGGATTAAAAGAATTCGGACTTGAAGGTCAAGTCGAAATCGAACTCATTGATTATCGTGATGTAGCTGCATCTGGTCGTACATTCGATCGTATCGTCAGCGTTGGTATGTTGGAACATGTAGGTCGTCCCTAATTTTCCATTGTATATGGAGGATGCATCCACTATGTTAAATGATGGTGGTTTATTCTTGCTCCATTACATCAGTGATCCATCAGAAAAAGAATCTAGTGCATGGATTCGTAAATATATCTTCCCAGGTGGATGCTTACCGTCTCTTCGTGAAATTGTTTCTATTGCTTATGACTATGATTTTAATGTTATCGATGTTGAAAGCTTGCGCTTGCACTACTATAAAAACATTGATGCATTGGTACAATAATTTCCAAGGTGTACGTGACCAAGTAGAAAAAGCTCGCGGTACTGAATTCGTTCGTATGTGGGACTTATACCTCTGTGGTTGTGCAAAGAGGTTTCTATATTGGCAATATGGATTTGCATCAAATCCTTATGACAAAAGATGTTAATAATGAATTGCCATTGACACGTTGGTATTAATAGATAGATTTTAATATGAAAAAGGACCGTCTTAAGGCGGTCCTTTTTTCGTGTCGTCATACGCTATTGTTATGTAAAAAAAGAGGATAACCGAAGTTATCCTCTTAAGGTGCGTATAGAATTATAGAGAGTGAGCTCGCAATTCTTCAGCAGAATGTGTGGAAATCCAAGCTGGTGGAATATCGAATACTGTAGCAAACCAGTGCCGCCGTGTTTAGCGAGACGGTAGATACCACGAGCGTATGCAACAAGCGCAGAGCCTGTGAATTCAGGGTTAGAATCAAGTTTTAAAGAGTATTCAACAACATGACGAGTGCCGTCAGTGCTTTCACCAGAACGAAGAACGAAGCCACCATGTGGAATACCCTTGTGGTCGCGATCAAGTTCTTCTTGGGAAATGAAGTTGACTACAGTTTCGTAAACCTACGAAGTAGTTTTTCCATAGTTTTGATTTCGTTTTCAATTTTTGCTTTGTCTGCATCAGGAGCAGCTACTACATAGCATTCACGAAGGTGACCTTTGTAGCCATCAACGTCTGGAGTTTCGCCGTTGCGGATAGCTTCAAGGTATTGTTCTTTAGGAACAGTGTATTGACGAGCATCAAGAACACCATCGATACGACGAATAGCATCGGAGTGACCTTGGGAAACGCCACGACCCCAGAATGTGTAAGATTTGCCATGAGGCAAGATGCTTTCAGCGTAAACACGTTGTAAAGAGAACATGCCTGGGTCCCAAACTGCAAGAAATCAATGTAGCAGTTTTAGCTTCTTTAGCAACCTTGTCTACATTTGCGAAATGTTCAGGGATACGTGCATGTGTGTCGAAAGAATCAATACAGTTGAAGTATTTAGTTACCATTGGAGTTTGTTCGATAAGGTCTGTTGCAGAACCACCGCAAAGAACCATAACGTCGATTTTACCTTTTGAAATTAGGGCAAATCCTCCATAGTGTATGTAGGAACACCAGACACTGTTTCTAAACCTTTACGACGAGAAAATACGCCTACGAGTTCCATATCTGGTTGCAATTTAACAGATGCTTCTACGCCACGGCCTAAGTTGCCATAGCCTACGATACCAATACGAATTTTTGCTCATATTAGCCTCCTATAAAAATTATAAAATGTATTGTAATAACTAATATACTTATTATAACATAGAAATTTCTTTTTATAATATTCTATAGAGTTATACAGCATATATTATGTGAGAGAATAATTCGTTTGTTATTATTCATCATTATATCGATACATTGCGTATGGGAATATACATAAAAGAAAACATCATATGTACAAAAATTGACACATATACCCTCTACTATATATACAATGAATATATGCATATTATTGTGTATAGTTTGAGGAGGTTATGAGATGAGAAGAACGATAAACCTTGCTGTTATTGCTGCTTTAATTATTACCGGTGCTAGTGCAGAGGTCATGGTGTCAGCCACTACAGTTGAAAGCCATACGGATGGAAAATCCATTGGGTTGAATTTGTGGGGTGAAAATAAACACTATACCGATGATTTGACCGTCAATGTATCTGGCCTTGGTGTAAATGGAAATAAATACCATAATAACGTTACCGGTATTTATGCTCTTGATGGATCACAGGTTGCCATAGATAAAAATGTAAATGTAACGGTTGCAAATCCAGCACCTGCGGAAAGTGGAGAGAAGCGCAGACCAGACTTAGCACACTATTACATGAGTGGTATATATGCTGGTTATGGTGGGGTTACAAATGATGGTAATAATGATGATACCCGTATTACCGTACAAGGTAATGCCAAAGTAGATGCCATTGGTGTAGGTTTGCAAGCCAATAAGGATGGATACATTCGGATTCTAGGTGGGGCAGATGTAAAGACACATCCTTTAACGACATCTGATACATATTCTGCACTTTCAGAAGAAGGATTTGTCTATGTGAATACTGGCATGGATGGATTGAAACCAGGTGCTAAGAACGTCAATATGTATGGCAATATTGGTTTTATCAATAAAAATTATGGTATTGATACAAATCCACACAATCATGGATCAGAAATTTCATTGGGATTAACGACCCCAAATTCTAAATTAGTGGGTGGTGTACTCAATGAATTTGATGAAAGTAACAATAATCCTCATCATGGCGGTTTGAGATTGTATTTACAAAATGGTGCTACATGGCGTAATGAATGGTTAGGAGCTGAACGTGAATACCCTACACAAGGCCGACCAGATACTGCAAATTATCTCTATACAGGTAGTAAGGTAGAGCATCTTATAGGTGGTGCCACAGAAGGTAGCCGTGGCATTATCCAAGCCGTAGATGCACGGCCTATTACGATTAATAATTATGCTGGTCATACAGCTATTGATTATGAAAAAGGTGCACCTGCTGCAGAAAACGGTAAAGGTGAAATTGTAATTAATCATGCTGACCCTGGCTCTTCTGTTACATTGCGTAGCTCCGTAGAGGCTTTGAAAGAACAAGCTAATGCCGAGATTCCAGGATTAGCAGAAAATCAATTTGTGAAGAAAATAGTCTACAATGGATATACGAAGGGTGAGCGAAACCTTGGTGTTAATGTGCATTTAGAAACAGGTGTGATCAGCCCTACATTAAATGCTAAACTTAGCCCGGATGATTTTGATGCAGCTGGACGTGCTATGGTGTCTAATAAAACCGTATTATCTACTAGTGAAAGTGAAATTGTATCCGGTGCTAAGAGTGCATTAGCATCTTCTGTTATGCAAATGCGAGCTGATACCAATGATTTACAACGCCGCTTAGGTGATGTGCGTCTTAACTCCGATAATCAAGGCGTATGGGGCAAATATATTGGTGGCAAGTCTAAAATTACAGGTTCTGCCTATGTAAATCAAAATTATAATATGGCGCAAATTGGCTATGATACGAAACGAGGAAACTGGATTATAGGTGGTGCTTTATTGTATGGCACAAATAACAGTGATTATGCACTAGGTTCAGGTTCTGGTAAAACTGCTGGATTAGCATTCTATGGGGCTAAACAATTTAATGATGGCCGTTACTTAGATATCATTGCTAAAGGCAATCGTTTGAAAAATGATTTTACCGTACATAACAGCTTAGGAACGTCGTTGAGTGGTGACTACCGTAATACGGGTGCATCTTTGAGCCTTGAATATGGTAAACGTATCAAGAGAAATAATGGTTTCTATATCGATCCTAGCGCAGAATTGATTTTTAGCCGCTTGTCTGGTGAAAGCTTCGATGCTCGTACGAATACAGGTAGCACCGTTCATATTAATTCTGATGCAGTTAACTCTGCTATTGGCCGCTTAGGCATTGGCATCGGTAAGGAAGCTAAGAATAGTAATGTTTTCCTTAAAGCTGCATTGGCGCATGAATTCTCTGGCAAGATGAAAGCAACCTATAGCATGGCCGGTGAACCAACGACTAATAGCGTAGTAGATTTGAAGGATACTTGGCTTGATCTTGAACTCGGTGGTTCATGGAGTTTCCGTCCAAATACATATGTATATGGAACATTTACTAAAAACTTTGGTAGTACTGTTGATACATCCTATCGTGTAGATGCTGGTATTCGTCATAACTTTTAATTAGTATCTAGATTTAAAATAAAAACGGTTGTGAAACATTCGGAGTGATATGTACCCATTTTTCCTGGACACATATTATTTACTAGCCTAAACACATGGATGCTTCCCTGTATTTTACAGGGGGCATCCATTTTGTTTTTTTCTGGATTCTTCTATTGTTGTAGTAGTTAATGTATTCTTCTATCGCTACTGCAAAAGCATTAAATGATGAATATTCTTTTTTTCAAAACCATAATATATTTCAGTTTTCAATCTACCAAAAAAGGTTTCCATCACAGAGTTATCATAACAATTTCCTTTTCTAGACATAGACTGAATAATGCCATGTTCTTTAAGTGCTTGCCTAAAATAGTTATGTTGGTATTGCCATCCTTGATCAGAGTGGAAGATTAATCCTGAAAGATTAGTAAACTTCTTAAAGGCTTTCTCTAACATACGAGAAATCTGTTCTAAGTTAGGCCTTAATGCTAAGTCATAAGCAACAATCTCATTTGTATTCATATCTAAAATAGGCGACAAATAGCATTTTCCCCACGAGAAATTAAATTGAGATACATCAGTAGTCCATTTTTGTAATGGTGCAGTTGTACTAAAAATCTCTATTGACGATATTTTTCTGCTACTTTACCAACTTTCCCTTTATAAGAGTGATACTTTTTCCTTCGGTCTCTTTCCTGCGAGTCCCATACTATGCATAAGTCTTTGCACTCGTTTATGATTGATTATAAAACCTCGATTAAGAAGTTCTTGGTATACACGACGTACACCATACCGACCTTTATGTTCTGTAAAAATCTTTTGAATTTCATCTTTTAGCTCTGTATTTCTTTTATCTACAAGATTTACTTTAGTAAGTTCAAAATAATAGGTAGATTTGGACATTGGCATAGCTTTTTAGAAGATATTTTAGTTCATATCCTTGCTTTCGGAGCGTTTTAATAATCGTCGCTGCCTTGAGACGCGCAGCTTCTTTTTCTTCTCTCAAGGCGATCTCTTTTTTTATGACTTCATTTTCAGCTTTAATATAAGCATTTTCAGCTCGTAAGCGAATGAGTTCCTCATATTCACTCTCTTTGAGTTCTCGAGGTAAGATAGTCTTAGTTACTTTCATTTTGCAATCCTTTGGAGGTCGTCCTTTAGGTTTATTAATAAGACCATTGTATCCCAAAGTTTTGTATTTATGAACCCATTGATACAGTTGTCCCGCGTTAATGCCTGCTACAATAGCTACGGCCCTTAAACTTTGACCAGAAATAACTTGGCATACTAACTCATATTTTTTTCTTTTTGGAGACCAATGCTTTTTAGTCCCTCGACATTTATTTATATCAGGACCATGAACTTGCTCTAGTTTAACCCATTCCCTTATTTGATTATGAAATATACGTGTTGATACACCGGCAGGTGTCTTAGGCCATTCACCTTGATAGAATAATTCGATTGCTTTTCTTTTAAATTCATAACTATATCTCATTAAATACCCCCTTTACTGGTTGTCCAGTAAAGGGGGTACATATCAGAGAGAAGGTTTCACAAACCGTTTTTGTATTACATATTTTTAGTTATAAATGTATTAGAATTGTAAAGTTTTGATGCGTTCTACGGCACGGATTGTATTTTCGCGGCTGCCGAATGCAGTTAAACGAAGGTAACCTTCGCCATGTGGACCGAAACCAGAGCCTGGTGTAGACACGATTTGTACCTTTTCAAGAAGAAGATCGAATAATTCCCAGCTTGTCATGTTGCCAGGTGTTTTTAACCAAATATAAGGTGCATCAGTACCACCATATACAGTAAGGCCAATGGATTCGAGGCCTTCTTTGATAATGCGTGCATTTTCTTTGTAGTAAGCGATGTTTGCGCGAGTTTGTTCGCGGCCTTCTTTGGAATATACTGCTTCAGCACCACGTTGAACGATGTAAGGTACGCCGTTAAATTTAGTGCATTGACGACGGTTCCACATAGGGTTCAAAGGTTGACGTTCGCCAGATTTAGTTTTGCCTGTTACCTCTTTTGGAACTACTGCGTAGGCACAACGTGTACCTGTAAAGCCAGCAGTTTTAGAGAAGGAACGGAATTCAATAGCTACTTCGCGTGCACCTTCGATTTCATAGATAGATTTAACAGTGTCTTCCGTGCTGATGAAAGCTTCATAAGCAGAGTCGAACATTAAGATAGCGTCGTTTTCTTTACACCATTTAATCCATTCAGCTAAGCGTGCACGACTGAGTACTGTGCCTGTAGGATTGTTTGGAGAGCAAAGATATACGATATCTACACGTTCAGAAGGAAATTCTGGAGAAAAATTATTTTCTGCAAATGTAGGAAGATATACAACCTTTTCGAACATACCATCAACAGCTTGACCTGTACGACCGCCCATAACGTTGGAATCAAGGTATACAGGGTATACAGGGTCGGTGATAGCGATGATATTATCTTCGCTGAATAATTCTTGGATATTACCAACGTCGGATTTTGCGCCGTCAGAAACGAATACTTCGTCCATACCAATTTCGATGCCGTATGGTTTGTAATCACCTTCGATAATTGCTTTACGAAGGAAATCATAACCTTGTTCTGGACCATAACCGCGGAATGTTTCAGCTTTGCCCATTTCTTGAACAGCCTTAGTCATAGCATCTACGATAGCAGGTACTAAAGGCAATGTTACATCGCCGATACCAAGACGAATAATGTCAGCATCTGGATGAGCTGCTTGGTAATCCGCTACTTTTTTAGCAATGTTAGCAAATAAATAAGAACCTTGTAGGTTTAAATAGTTTTTCATTAATATTAGCCATGATGACTCCTTTTTTTGTAATTAGAATTTCTCTATATAGTAAAGTATATAAGAAAATGGTGCAAGAGATTTCTATAGAATTTCAAATAAAATATAATGTCATATTAATTACTCATTTAGAGGAGTATACTGTAGATAGATAATAAGCAGTTGATTCGATATTAATCGGTATTTATTATTTATTATAATAGGTGTACAGGCAATAGTGTATTTAAATAGCTTATATCATGCAGTGTTTATAATGTATATGAGTTCGAGAAATAGTATTATGGAAGATTACAACAAAAAGATTATTAATTAGTATAGAGAGTAGTCTTAATCACAAAACTCCAGAGAATGATTATAATAATTATTTGATTGAGAATTTTTATAGAGCGAAGTGTGTTAATTATACTGGTTATATTAAGGGAACTGGTCAACTTTATACGGAGGTTATAGCAGATACATTAATTCGTGATTGGATTAGTGAGTGGAAAGGGATTCATCCCAAAAGAACTGGCAAGAAGAATCATTTTGATACAGGTCATACTCCGTTTGAAGATAAAGATATCGAACAGTTACAACTGACAACTAGTAAAGAGAAAGTTTTAGCAAAGCTTTTATTTTATCAAGGCAATATTGATGGGTTAGGTTATGTTTTTGACTATGAAACTCCTTTAAATCTGACACTATATGATTCTTGTGGAGCAATCGACTTAATTAGTTATAATGATAAGGATAATTTGATTTCCGTTGTAGAGTTAAAATATACACCCACTGGAAGTAATGAAACACTTCTTCGTTGTATTTTAGAAGCTTTATACGTATTATAGACTTTTTGAATGGATGCAAATTCATAATGGCGTTACACATGTTGGCTTAAAATGAATTAAAAGCATAAGTATCCTGATTTAGCCCAAAAAGCACGATGAAAAATAAGTTACAAGCTGAATTAGTTATATTATTTGATGAGGCGTCTCGTACTGAAGTAGATGGTGGAGAAGATTCAAATTTAATGCTACGTATAAATTCAGAGAAAGATGCTGAAGTAGATGACGGAAAGAATTCAATGTTATGTATAGATTCAAAGTGTGTTGATAAAGCACGCTATCCGTCTAAAACAGTTGTTTCTCAGCAGTATAAAGAGTGTGAAGAATTACTTAAAACTGATAAACGTAATTCTTTACGAACTTTGTGTGAGACTATCTTAGAACAAGAACCTGAATTGAAACAAATTCGCTTTGTTGTATTGCGTGCTGATAGAGTAAGTAAAGCGCCTTATCAAAATAAAATGGTCAACTGGTCTCCAACGTTGGATCGTTCATATCGAGCAGAAACATTACTCACTATTTCTAGTAAAGGTTAAGTATGAACATAATCATCCATCGTGGCACTCATCAGATAGGTGGTAGTGCTGTAGAAATTAGCACTAAAACAACTCGTATCATACTTGATATGGGTGATGAGCTTAGTTTAGAGACATCCTTTATACCACGCTCTTTAGTGATAGATGGGATAACTGAAGGAGCGCCTAATGGTAATGGTGTTCTTATATCTCACTATCACGGCGATCATCTAGGACAGTTGAAAAGCGTGCTTTCAGAAATCCCTATCTATCTAGGAATGCTATCGAAAGCGATTGCGCTTATTCCCTCGGAACATAAAGATAATCAATTATATTTACGATTGTTAGATGCTAATACTTTTAGTGGCGGTAATGTATTTACAATTGGTGACATACGTATCAGACCTCTTGTTATCGATCATAGTGCGGCAGATAGTTATATGTTTGTTATTGAAGCAGAAGGTAAACGTATTCTATATACTGGCGATTTTAGGCTACATGGTCTAAGAAGTCATTGTATAGAAAGGTTGATAGAAAATTATGTTGGAACCGTCGATGTTCTGATTACGGAAGGAACTACGCTTTCACGAAATCGTGGACGAACAATTAGTGAAGCTGAAGTGCTAGACGATATAATATCCTATGTTTCAGATGGCAAGTATGTGTTTTATTATGCGTGCTTCCACGAATATAGATCGGATAATGGGGATATGGCAAAATCTTCCAGACGACAAGGTACTACTCTGTGATCGATACCAGAAAACGATTCTAGATACTGTTATTAAAAGTACCTATTACGATAGCAGCTTATATAAGAGGCATGACAAGCCTTTAGTAGTAGATTCTGGAGCGTATCCTCAATCATACATGCGGAATGGATTCGTTTCTTTGGTCAGATGTACAGATGCTTATATAAATAAAATTAAATCCTTTAATAGAGATGATGTGCGAATTATTTACTCGATGTGGACTGGGTATATCGACCATAATGAATCGTTGAAGGAATTGCTTGATGCCTATCCATCGTATATTTGTCACTCTAGTGGACATGTGACTACATCTGATTTAATTACGTTTATTGATTTGGTAAATCCTGATTTAATCATTCCTATTCATACAGAAAGTCCGGAAAGGTTAGAACGTATCTTACCTCATAGAAATATACGCATTTTGAATGATAAGGAAGTTTTTTTGAAGTTTAGATAGTGAAAGATTAGCTTTATAACGAAGAATGTATAGATATTTGCACCTGTTTTTGTGCAGTTATAATATAATGTCTGTGAAAGTAAGGTTTCAAAATGAACCCTTGCTTTCATTATTAATTTAGGTTATAATCTTATAGTAAAGGAGAAAAAGGAAATATTGCAATAACTTTCTATAGAATGTTGAAGTTATTTTTGACTAATTATTTTATGGTGTATTCCTATAGTAAATAATGTTTGATGGGGAAAATTATTACTCGTTTTATGGCGTATAGTGAAAGTATGAAATAGTTATAATTTCTTTATAACAGATAGGGATTCTTCATTGTTTACTCATAAAATATCTATTGATATAATGAATTTATATTTAAAAAAACATTATTTTTTGTGTAGGAGTTTTTAGTAATTATGTGTAGTGTAGTAAATTATTATTATGGGGAGGGAAATGACAATGGTAGATAATAAGAAGTCAATTGATGAGCTCTTTCTTTGTATTAAGAGGGAAGGATAAATTAAAGGAATTTAAAAAGCCTTTGGTTTGAAAGCATGTTAATACAGAAGAATATTTATTAAAATTTTGTAGCAAACTTTTATAAGGCTCCTATTGTAAATTACAAAGGTTATATAAAACGGATCTAAGAATCTTTATAGTGAGATTATTGCGAAAAACTCTTGTATCAGAGGATCTCGTTAAAGAATGGGACAAATTGAAACCTGTAAGACCTAATCATTTTGATACAGACCATACGCCTACTCAAAATGAGTTATCAATCACCAATCGAAAAAGAAGAAATTTTAGCAAAAATTATTATTCTATCAAGGTGAGGTTAAGGATTTAGGTTATATTTTTGATTACCAAACACCATTAAAAAGCAGATCGAAGCGACTCTTATGGAAAAATAGATTTATTAGGCTATAACACGGATGATAAATACTACTCTGTTATTGAATTGAAATATCGTCCATCTGGTAGTGATGAAACTTTACTACGATGTGTTTTAGAAGCTTATACATATTATAAATTACTTGATTTAGATCAGATTGTATCTACTGATAGTCATGAAGGTATAAGTGTTTTAAGAAATTTAAAGGGGTATAAGCATACCAAGAACGCTGAATTAGTTGTTTTATTTGATGAGAAGGCTTGTACTAAAAATGATGGCGGATATAAAACAAATTTAATGTTACGCCTAAATCCAAAGGATATTGCTAACGCGGTTTATCCATCCAAAACAGTTGAAAGCCAACAACATAAAGAGTGCCAAGAGTTACTTACAACTGATAAACGTGATTCTTTGCGAATCTTGTGTGAAACAATCTTAAAGCAAGAGCCTCATTTAAAACAAATTCGTTTTGCTGTATTACGTGTGGAGACGGTCGATGAATCCCCTAGCATAGAGCGTTCATACCGAGCAGAAACATTGCTAACAATTCCTAACAAAGGTTAAGTATGAATATAATTATCCATCGTGGCACTCATCAGATTGGTGGTAGTGCCATAGAAATTAGTACAGCATCTACCCGCATTATACTGGATTTTGGTAACGAATTAAGTTTAGATGAAAAGTACACACCTATAAATTTAGATATAGACGGTGTTACAAAAGGGATACTAGATTGTGATGGTATTGTGATTTCACATTATCATATGGATCACTTAGGACAACTAACCTCTGCATTACCAGAAATACCATTATATATGGGGGAACTGAGTAAGGAAGTGGCTATGATAGCTACTGAACATCAAGATAAAGATTTATATTTACGTTTGTTAGATGCAAATACATTTCGTGGAGGCGAAGCCTTCACTATTGGAAATATACATATTAGACCTTTGGTTATTGACCATAGTGCTGTGGATAGTTATATGTTTGTCATTGAAGCAGAAGGTAAACGTGCCTTATATACAGGTGATTTCCGGATGCATGGGTTGCGTAGTCATGTAATAGAGAAATTAGTTAAAACCTATATAGGTGAGGTTGATGTATTAATTACAGAAGGCACTTCATTTGTCTAGAGATGCAGATGAAATACGTATCTGAAACCGCAGTGCTAGACGATATTTCTTCATATATCCAAGATGGGAAAATATGTTTTTATTATGTGCTCCTCTACGAATATTGACCGTATTATGGGAGTTTGGCAGAATATGCCAACTGATAAAGTTTTAATTTTTGATGCTTATCAGAAAAGAATATTAGATACTGTGATTAATAATGTATATTATGATAGCTCTTTGTATCGTAGACATGATAGTCCCGTTAGTTCTTGAGTAAAGGACCGTATCCTAAATATTATATGGATAATGGGATTTGTTTCCTTAGTAAGAGGAACAGAAAATTTATATTTCTCAAATTAAAAGAATTTCCCTAAAGATGATGTACGTATCATATATTCCATGTGGATAGGATATATTGAAGAAAACCTAGCATTGAAAACTTTGTTAGAGACCTACCCAACCTATATATGTCATGCTAGTGGTCATGTGTCTAAAGATGATTTGATTAAGTTTATAGAACTAGTCAATCCTGATGTTATTATTCCGGTTCATACTGATAATCCTGAGAGATTAGAGGAAAATTAGCATCTCATAGAAATGTGTATGTAGTTGATGATAATGAGCCGTTTATTATATAGGACCCTACTTGCTTTCATTATTAATTTAGGTTATAATAGTAGAGCTTATTAATGGTAAGCACTTCCTACCCCTATGTGTCGATAGGGGCATTAGTCCGAAAGAGGAGGTGATTTTGTATGAACAAATACGAAGTCATGGTTATTGTGAAACCAGCTGAAGAAGAAGCAACTAACGCTGTCATTGAAAAAGTGGAAGCTTTAATTGCTCGTGTAGGCGGCACAGTAGAAAAGGTAGATCGTTGGGGCAAGCGTCGTCTTGCTTACGCAGTGAAAAAATTCACTGACGGTTTCTACGTATTGGTTAATTTCGAAGCTGATCCAGCTGAAATTAAAGAAATCGACCGTGTGTTGAAAATCAACGATGATGTCTTAAGACACCTGATTGTTAAACACGATGCATAATTAAAGCCTGGAGGAGAAAAGATGAACTCTGTACAAATTCTAGGTAATTTAGCTCGTGATCCTGAAGTACGTTTTACTAAAACTGGTAGAGCAGTGGCAACTTTCACAGTAGCTGCTACGAATACTTATATTGACTCTACAACCAATGAAACGAAAGAACAAACTGCTTTCATTAATTGCGTTGCATGGGGCAAACTTGGTGAAGCGGCAGGTAATCTTCGTAAAGGGCAGTCGCTGCTTTGTAGAAGGTCGCTTGCAAACTCGTTCCTACGAGACTCAGGATGGTCAAAAACGTTACGTTACTGAAGTGGTAGCGAACTTTGTGGGCCAATCCCTTGATATGAATACTAATTCTTTCGATGGTGGGTCCAATTTTGATAGTTTCAGTACAGGCGGCGATGACGAACACATCCCGTTCTAGTGTCCGAGACTCCTACTAATTCGAAAAGGAGGATTCGCAATGAGAAGAGATAGAGGCAGAAAGCCAAGAAGAAAAGTATGCGTTTTCTGTGCAGACCATATCGATCAAATCGACTATAAAGATGTTGCAAAACTTCGTCGTTTCACGACTGAACGCGGCAAAATCTTACCTCGTCGTATTTCCGGTACTTGCGCAAAACATCAACGCAAATTGACTACATCTATCAAACGTGCACGTGCAATCGCTTTATTGCCATTCACTGCAGAATAATTGATGAATCAAGGCGGTATAACCATTTGGTTGTACCGCCTTTTTGCTATACAAACTAGTCTATGGACTGGCTATCTTAGGGTGTATTTCTTTGCGGGAAAACGGTGTTTCTGAACAAAATGTAGCTGATGTAAAATAGCATTGCAGTTATAAATCCACAGAATATACCTTATAAAATGTGTTTAGAAGTATTGAAAATAGTAGTTCTTTCATTAGCATGAAACTACTACTTTTTGAATCATGAATATAGTTATAAAGTAGTATTTATAAATAAAATATTTTTATAGTTTTTTTATCAATATGACTATAAATAATAGATGAAAGTAGTATATAATAACAATGGACTGACTTTATTTTGATGTATGATTAAGTTTTACTAATTTATAAATCTGTATATAGTTAGTATATGAACGATAAAACGTGCTTTTGTTGGTGTATAAAGGGAGATTTGGAAACATTGAAAAAGGTTTTAACTTTGGCCGTGGCTTTGGCTGTAGTCAGCAGTGGTTATCTGTGTGACGGTAAATGGTGCAGCAGAACCGATAACTAAAAAGCGCCTTCCATCTCAGAATTTAATATATATGTGCCAAAAGAGCTCAATGAACGTCAAAAAGATCTTGTTGAAATTGGACGTTATACAGCTAGCGGAGATCTTAGGCTCTTTGAGAGAAACGATTATTTCTGCTATTGAAACGCGGTACTTTGACACCTCAAGAGGTGAGTATTGCCATTCGTCAGTTATATTCTGCAGCGGGTTTAAAAGCAAATGAATGCAGCTCTTGCTAGCATTTGAGCAACTTCGTGAAGAACGTCCCTGAGTTTGGTGTAGATTATGATAAACTTGTACCAAAAGCGAGTTGGGCTTAAGTGCTCTACTAGGTAATCCGGCTCAAATAGTACATAATATGGCTGCAAAGATTAAAGCTGATGAAGCATCAACAGCTGTTAAAATATAATACATTCCGTATTAAAAAGCCAAAACCACAAAATAGAAATCAGATCGCGTCTGAGGCAAACTTGATCGTGAACTCGTAGCAGCAGCGGCATTAGGTACTCGTGTTGGTAAATCAAATGCTGTATTTGCATCATCTAAGAAAAAGCTTTAACAGAGCTTGGTTTGAGTCCCACAACAAATTGAATACTTAGAAAATATGTTATCTAATTAATGATAGAGCCCATGTCTTTTTCATAATGAGCATGGGGCTTTTTTTATATTACTAATTGACGTAAATGTAAAGCATTTTTCTATAATAATAAGGATAGGTAACAATTAGTTATGTAATATAGTACTTTCAGAATAGACATATAAGGAGTAACGATGCGTCTTCGTAGAAAACCGTGGATTGATGAGGCTATTCACGATTATGATTCACATATTATTTTATCGGGACAAGAGAATTATAAGGGGAAATGGCGAGAGGCATTTTTCTCATCCAGAGAGACCATTATATATGGAGTTAGGAACTGGTAAAGGTCGTTTTATTGCAGGGTATGTCGAAGCATATCCAGATGCAAATTTTGTTGGTTTTGAGGTTCAAATCGGTGTAATTTACTATGCGGCGCAAAAAGATTTTTGAAGCTCAGCGAGATAATGCAAAAAGTATCTTTTGTTTGATATTGCAGGAATTGAAGAAATCGTGGCACCTGGTGAAGTAGACCGATTCTATATCAATTTTTGTGATCCATGGCCTAAGGCTAAGCATGCTAAACGTCGTTTGACATATCATACATTCCTTGATCGATATGCGCGTTTACTAAAAGATAATGGGAGGTTCATTTTAAAACAGATAATGAAGGTTTGTTTATGTTCTCCTAGAAGAGTTCCAAAATTGTGGTTGGGAACTCAAGAATGTAACCTATGATTTACATAGTACAGATTTGCCAAATGTAAAAACAGAATATGAGGAAAAATTTAGTGCTAAAGGACAACCAATTTTTCCGATTAGAAGCTGGTAAAACCAACTGCTACTAAGGAGGCGTAACATGGGGAAAAAGGGGAACAGGTTGAACATCTTTGGGAGAAGGTGTTTAAAGAAATGACCTCAAGGTATGTTATTACCCATCGTACTTATGGCGCTCATAGGGGTCATTAATATTTTTAGTGCCACCTATGTTGGGTCCATTACGACTGATGATGGATTTGTGGGGCTATGCACCTAAACATGGAATGTTTTTGTTGGTTTCTGCTGTTTTTTGGTATTTTATTATATCGATATGATTATCGAAAATTACAGAATCCTACGCTATTAAGACGTATTATGTATGTTACGGCAGTATTATTAGCTGCTATATATTTTTGTTGGTGTAGAGGTAAATGGTGCACGGCGCTGGATACCGATTGGGCGCTTTTCATTACAACCTTCAGAATTTGCAAAGTTAGCAGCCTTGTTATGGACTGCCGCTAAATTAGCGAATAAACCTTGGAAGAATCCAAGATTTAAATCCATATTGCAGAGAGTAAAGGGCCTTAAACAATGGCAAGTCTTCTGCTGGTTCTGGTGGGAACGCATTCGATACATGGTGTATATGTTGTTTTGGCCCCTTGCATTTGCGTTGCTTACATTTAAACAACCAGATATGGGGACTGCTGTACTCATTGTAGGATTTTCTTTTTTACTGATTTTTCTCTCTGGTTTCGAAAAGGGAATTTTTGGCATTACTTTTATATTAGCTATTATTGGTGGCGCTTATATGGCTCGTAGTTCTGATTATCGTTGGAAGCGTGTCGAGTCGTGGTTTGATCCCTGGTCCTATGCACAGGATCAAGGTTACCAAACTGTACAAGGTTTGTTAGCCGTTGGTTCAGGTGGTTTCTTTGGTCAAGGGTTTATGAATGGTACCTCTAAGTATTTTTTACCTACCTGAAGCTGCATACAGATTTTTGCCTTTGCTGTTTGGGCACAGGAAATGGGTTTTCTAGGTAGTATATTCGTCGTGTTATTAATGGCGACATTCACCTATTTTTGGCTTTCGCATTGCAAATCGGGCGCGAGATTCCTTTGGCAAATGGTTAGCTCTAGGTATTACCATTCTTATCGGTGGACAAGCATTCTTTAATATTGCCATGGTTTGCGGTATGTTGCCCTGTCACAGGTGTTCCGTTGCCATTCATTAGCTATGGTGGTTCCTCTTGATGATGAACTGTATGGCTATTGGTATTTTGGCAAGCATTGCTAGACGTGGTGTAGAGGGGTTAAACCGGTAGGAACCAAGGAAACATTGCCGTCTCTTCGTGAGGAAACGCGCAGTCGTTTTTAAACCTAGCAAACAAGTAGAGCCTAAATTGCCAGGCCGATTTGTACCGCCAGATAAAAGATAATCTATATGAGTTGTATATGTATGAGGGAAAACAATGAAAGATTTTATTGATATTCAAGAACGCCCATCGATGGGAAAAATTATTGCCGCTTAGTCTACAACATTTATTTGCTATAGTTTGGTTCTACGGTACTCGTACCGTATTTATTGAAAGTGATCCAGCAACAGCATTATTTATGAATGGCATTGGGACTTTGCTGTATCTCTTTGTATGTAAGGGGAAAATTCCTGCTTACTTGGGTTCTAGCTTTGCCTTTATTGCTCCGGTTGGGGCGGTACTTACCGCTGGTCTTGGGTACGAAGCTGCCAAAGGTGCCTTTGTAATGTTTGGTTTATCCTTTGTTATTTTATCTATTTTAGTTCGATACATTGGTATTGGCTGGATTGATAAATTATTCCCGCCAGCAGCTATGGGGGCTATTGTTGCTATTATCGGTCTCGAGTTAGCACCAGTAGCCATGGGAATGGCCGGTCTCATCGGTGATCAAAAATTTAGGTATGTCTCATGATCAAGCTATTATAGTATCTATGTTCTCCTTGATTGTAACTTTATTAGGTACTGTTGTGTTCCGCGGTTTTTCTTGCAGTTATTCCCGTATTAATCGGTGTAGTGGCAGGTTATATTTTATCTGCTATTATGGGTGTTGTTGACTTCTCTGGTGTTGGAGCCTGCTCCTTGGTTCTCTTTGCCTCAGTTCTATGGCATGCCTGTATTTGATATTAATGCGATTATCATGATTATGCCAGCTCTCTTTGTGGTATTTGCTGAACACGTAGGCCATCTTGTTGTAACTAGCAATATCGTGGCTAAAGATCTTATGAAAGAACCAGGTCTAGAGCGTTCTTTGTTAGGCGATGGCCTTGCTAATATCTTGTCTGGGCTTCTTTGGTGCCACACCGAATACTACATATGGTGAAAATATTGGTGTATTAGCGATTACAAGATGCTTTAGTGTATGGGTTATCGGTGGTGCGGCTGTATTGGCTATGATTGTGTCCTTCGTAGGTAAGGTGGCCGCATTGATTCATGCGATTCCTGTTCCCGTTATGGGCGGGTATCAATCCTATTGTTTGGTATTATCGCAGCATCTGGTTTACGTATGTTGGTGGAACGTAGGTAGACTATACGAATCCTGTAAACATGATTCTTACTTCTGTTATCCTCGTTGTTGGCCTTAGTGGCGCTCAACTCGTAGTGGGTCCAATTATCTTAAAAAGGTATGGGTTTAGCTACTGTTGTAGGCATGGGGATGAGTGTTGTACTTTTATCTTGCAAAAACAGGCATTGGTAATGACCAATTAAAGAAAACTGATGTATAACTAAATACATAATTAAACGCGTAGCTTTTTGGCTACGCGTTTTGACTTTGAATATATGTTTATAAAAATAGGACGGGATTATGATGATAAGTACTGTTCATTGGTAAAATATAAATGTCTATTGTATAATATATTGTGTGAAATACTTTTGTGGAAGGAGGTTTATATGGATTATATTTTTGGCTTGTTATCGGTATTATGTTGATGGCTATTGAATTGGTTATACCAGGTGGTATTGCTGGGCTCATTGGATACAGTGTGTTCATGTGGGGTGTCTTTATCGGCCTTGGTGGAACAGATTTAGCTTTATACGCAGTACTTGGTATCACAATACTCTTAGTTGTATTATTATTAACCTTCTTTAATCATTTTTCTCGGACTTGGATTGGTAAATTGTTTACCCTAGGTCAACGCTCTACTACACAACAAGGTTATGTATCTCAATGATGTGCAAACTGATTTAGAAGGCAAGACTGGTGTCGCTCAAAGTACATTGCGACCTGCAGGCGTCGCACGTATTGATGATCAATTTGTCGATGTTGTTACAGAAGGTGATTTCATCGAAGCTGGTACGCCTATTGTAGTAGTTCGTGTTGTAGGAGGTCGTAATATAGTACGCCCTCAATAAGTATTATTCTAGGACTCGTGGAGGTTACTATGGATGTCGGTATTTTTAATTTTGATTCCCATTCTACTGATTGGGATTATGGTGTTCTTGTATGTTGTGCCATTAGGCCTTTGGGTATCTGCTCTTGCAGCAGGCGTTAATGTTGGTATTTTTTTACACTCGTAGGTATGCGCTTGCGTCGTGTAAATCCATCCCAAATCGTAATGCCTTTGATTAAAGCCAATAAAGCAGGCCTTGATGTAAATGTAAATCAACTGGAGTCTCATTACCTTGCTGGTGGTGATGTTGACCGCGTTGTAGATGCTTTGATTGCTGCTGAACGCGCATCTATTCCTTTAACTTTCGAACGCTCCGCAGCTATCGATCTTGCAGGTCGTGATGTATTGGAAGCAGTACAAATGTCCGTTAACCCCTAAAGTTATTGAAACACCAATTATCTCTGCAGTAGCAAAAATGGTATCGAACTCAAGGTTCGTGCTCGCGTTACTGTACGTGCTAATATTGACCGCCTCGTTGGTGGTGCTGGTGAAAGCTACTATTATTGCTCGTGTAGGCGAAGGTATCGTAACGACTGTAGGTTCCTCTGAAGAGCATACAGATGTATTGGAAAATCCGCATCACATCTCTCGTACTGTATTGGGTAAAGGTCTTGATGCAGGTACTGCATTCGAAATCTTGTCCATTGATATCGCTGACGTAGACGTAGGACGTAACATCGGTGCACAATTACAAACAGATCAAGCGGAAGCAGATAAGAAAATTGCTCAAGCTCGCGCCGAAGAACGCCGTGCCATGGCGGTTGCTACAGAACAAGAAATGCGTGCTAAAACACAAGACATGCAAGCTAAGGTTGTGGGAAGCGCAAGCTGAAGTGCCTAAAAGCATTGGCAGAAGCTTTCAGAAATGGTAATCTTGGTGTTATGGATTATTACAATATGAACAATATTATTGCAGACACTAAAATGCGTGAAAATCTAGCAGATAGTGAATAGGAGTAGCTATGGACTCTATTTTGTCTACTGTACTATCTATCTTTCAGCATAATCCTATATTTGTTCTAGTTATTATTGGATATATTGCGTTTTTCTTTCTTGAAAGGCGGCAAAATCAGAGGGCTCTGATGAGTATGAAAACTCTGGTGAGGCTAGAACTTGGGAGGAGATGGAACGCGAATATGGTATTTCCATAGAACGTAATCTTGATGAGTTGTTTAATCCTGCGTTGGACCATAAGCCGTTTGAAACACAACAAAAAAGAGGTTAACCCAGAGGTGGTCCAAAAGCCAGTTAAAATACAACAAAAAGATTTAAAAAGAACATAATAAGCCTTTTAGCAGAGGCTGTTCATACAGTGACAGCTCCTTTGGCAGAACGATTAGCCGATTTTAAACGCGATAAAGCGATGAAAGAAGGTAAGGTTCTTCTTGGTGATGTGGGGTTACGGCAAAACCAGTAGAAATGAAAAAGGCTCGTAAATCACATCATGCTGTAAAAGAAGGTATGAAATGGGCTTTTATATTAGATAAGCCAAAAGCATTGCGACATAGAGCTCGATAATATATAGTTCCTAAATAAGACAAAGGGTTCCCTAATAGTCACGGGGGTGACTATTAGGAACCCTTTTGTATTGCAAAATATAGGGATTTGCTTTCATAATCATAGTTATAAGAGGAGTTATACATTATATTCTGTAATAATAGGAGAGGAGCCGTATATATGTATCGCAGTGTACGAAATATTCCAAAGCAATTGCTCGAAAATCTATATGTCAAAGAAGGTTGGACTTTGAGAGATGTAGCTGATTATATTGGCTGCAGCGTAGATACAGTTGTACGTCGTATGGATGATTATAATATTCCGCGCCGTACTAAAACGCAAAGATATTAGTAGAGCGACCCTGGTATCTTTGTATGAAGATAATCATGCCAGTATTGATACACTGGCCCATCGCTTTAATGTATCGGCAGCCACAATTTCTAATCGATTACATGAGTATGGCGTGCTTTGCACGCACCCACATTCTATACATAGTATTAATCCAGAGCGCATTAAAAAGTCTTATGAAAGTGGCAATAGTACATCCTATATAGCAAATATGACGGGGCTTACGCGGTGGAAAGTATTACATATATTACGTCATATGGGTGTCTCAATACGTGGGGGTAGAAGGAAGGTATTGCCTATTGAAGAAATGAACTATCTCTATACATATCATGGCATGAGTACGAAAGACATTGGTGTGGCTTACCAACTTCAGGCCAATACAGTGGCTTTATATTTGCGTGAGTCTGGTGTTTCCTTGAGGGGAAAGCGTTTGGAGATAGACGAAAATGAGATTAGGCGTCTTCGGATGGAAGGGGTTTCTATTGCTGCTATTGCACAACAATTAGAATGTTCTACATCGGTTGTAAGAAATCGTCTAAAAACGACATTGATTATAACAACCAGTTAGCTTATAAACATATTCTATATAAAATCTGTATAAACCTCGAATTATTCGGTATGGTAGTGTCAACAATTTTGTGTAAACGTCTTTTTATTCTCAATTACCAAACATATTTTGTAACTGACTAAATGCTGCACCAAATCCACGATGTATTTTACCAAAGAATTTAGCATTATACTCACTTGCAAATGTGCATACAAAAGTATCTAATGACTCGATTGATGGAAACTGTTCTTTATGGCTGATTCGTCTTTTTAGGTGTTTATTCCAGCCTTCAATTAGATTATTAGAATAGATTGACGGCCTAATGGATTCAGGAAACTCTAAAAAAGTGAATAAGTCAGTAATATCGGATAATGTATTCGTAATCTTAGGATACTTAGACGACCACGTTTCTAAAAAGTTATACAAAGCTGCCTCAGCTACTTGTGTTGTATTAGCAGTATAAATCAATTTTAATTGTGCCAATATAGGAGCTATATCATGTTTTCTAGTTAGCATACGTACCATACGAGTTATATGTACCCAACAACGTTGGAATCGTGCTTTTGGATATATTTCTTGACAAGCTTGCTGCAATCCTTGAAACCCATCACCGACAAAAAGGAGAATGTCCTCTAGACCTCTTTGTTTTGCATGATCTAATAGCTCTTTGTAGGCTAATGTGCTTTCATTAGGATATATGCCATAATCAATGACATGTTTCTCGCCTGATGGTGTAATACCGATTAAAACATGAAGAGCCTCTTTTTGTGCTGTTCCACGTTTAACGGTAATAAAAGTAGCATCTAGATAGACTACAGCAAACTGTGAAGGTAATGGCCGATTATGAAACGCATCCACTTCTTCTGCAACAACTTGAGTCATATTAGAAATAGTTTGTGGCGAATAATAGCAACCATACATTTTTTCAATAATATCAGCTATTTCACGTATGGTAATACCTTTTTGATATAACTGTATAATCATTTCTTCAAGATTACCAAAATTCCGATTGTACGGTGTAAGTAATTTGTTTTGAAATTGACCCAATCGATCGCGAGGTATTTTGATAGTAATATTACCGAAAATAGTATGTAATGAACGCTCGTAATAGCCATTCCGAGAATTACCCGTATTATAGCCACTGACATCGTATTTATCATAGGATAAAAAAACTCAGTTAATTCAGCTAGTAATAGCGTATTTAACATCGTTTCAAGTTCATTACGAAATAAATCCATAAAAATTGAATGATTATCTGGAGTATCAACTGAGATTATGTTACCATTAAACATAGAGAATCAACCTTCTTTCTGCGATTTTTGTATGGTAACTTAATCATAAAGAAGATTGGTTCTCTTTTTCAATTGTTTGAGAACAGTTTACACAAAAATATATTACACTGCCTTCGGTATAGTAATTTGTACTTAATTACTATATACTTAGATTTATATGATGATGGGAGGTTTATTATGTTAGAATTTATAACACTATTATTACCGTTTTTACTTCTCGGCTTTGTAGCAGCTGGTTTGTCTAGAATCTCTGGCGTTGCATTGTCTATGATTATTGTACCAACATTGTTAATCTGGGGGGCAAGACCTTTGGATGTGGTAGCGTTTATGTTACTTTTTCGTTGTGTATAATAATTTCACTGCTGAAACACAGGATGTCCGTCTAGATTATAAGGATTTAGTATTATTCCCTCGTTGGCGCATCGCTATTCCTATCGTGCTTACGGCGCTCATTACATTCTTATCGCCCCCAGCAGGTATTGGGGTCTTTATGGCTTGCTTTGTATTAGAGTTGATGGCTACAGTATATAAACGCATTCCTGAACGTGATCGTCCAGCAATACATCGCGTCGTTATTTTATCTATTCTTAGTGCTGTTGTAACGGCTGTAGGTTCCTATGTAGGGCCTACTATCAGTGAAGATTACTATTTTGGCCTTGCAGGGCTTGCTATTCTGTTGATTACAGCCTTTGCTTGGTATGCAGGTCGTAATCGTGATGCATTTAAGGGAATCTGGGAATTTATTTGGGTTGACTTCGGTATTTTCCTTGGTTTATTTGGTGTTGAAAGCTCCAACTATCCAGCGGGTCTAACACGTGATTATAAAACGCCTATGGATCGCATGTTACCGATGATTACTGTTGTAGGTGGTTATGCAGGTTTAATGGTTGTATTAGGTGTATATGGATTATTCTCTATCCCGTCCTTTATTACTGCTATTGGTGCTGCAATCGGTACGCGTATGTTTGGTCTCTATGAATTCCCTAAACGTGGCACCTTCTCATACTTAGCCATTGGATTTGCTGTAGCGGCTGTTGTATGCTTATATCTCGTTTCCCCAGTGCCGACTGGATTTGATGCGATTAATGCCATTATGAAGCAACCCGTTGTTCAGTAAAATGTAATTTTTATTATGGTATTACTGACGTATACTTGTTAGTATGAAAGTGGACTTTTAACATAAAACAAATAAGGAGATGTATATTGTGAAGAATGATACCATTGAACTAGGTTCTAACGAAGTTGTAGAAACAAGACCGTTTCCGCCGTTTTTACCCAAGAATACAACGGTTATGACAATGGGCACATTTCCACCAACCTCTGAAAAACGGGCTATGGAGTTTCACTATCCTAATTTTTCAAAATGATATGTGCGCGTATATGGCATAGTTTTCTTTGGTGATAAGGACCATTTTAGAAAGGGTGAAGAAAAAGGCCTTTGACGCAGAAAAGATTAAATCTTTTTGTCTCAAATGGGCATTGCCTCTTGTCCAACTGTATTTAAAGCTGTTCGTGAACGTGGCAATGCGTCAGATGCGTTTTTAAAGGTCATAGAACCGGTGCACCTCGATGAAGTATTGGCACAGATTCCTTATTGTAAAACATATAGGAACAACAGGCGGCAAGGCCACAGAGGTTTTACTTAGCTTGTTACCAGATAAGGTTAAACTACCGAAAACGGGGAAACGATTCCTTTCGTATATCATGGGCATCAGCTTACCTTGACGAGATTGCCATCTACATCACGAGCGTATCCCTTAAGTCTTATAAAGAAGGCTGAGCTTATAAGAAATTCTTTGATGCTTGTGGATTGAAAAACTAAATAAAGTACATATATACATAAACACCTGATATGTACCCCTTTACTGGACAACCAGTAAAGGGGGTATTTTCATGAGATATAGTTATGAATTTAAAAAGAAAGCAATTGAATTATTTAATCGAGGTGAATGGCCTAAGACACCTAACGGTGTAACGACAGATACATTTCATAAACTAATAAGAGACTGGGTTAAACTAGAGCAACATCATGGTCCGAACATTAATAAAAAAATCGAGGGACTAATAAGTATTGGTCTCCAGAAGAGAAATATAGTTTGGTATGCCAAGTGCTCTCTGGCCAAGGATTGAGAACAGTAGCTATTGTAGCTGGTATTAATTCTGGGCAGCTATATCAATGGGTTCATAAATACAAGACTTTGGGATACAATGGTCTTATCAATAAGCCTAAAGGACGACGACCAAAGGATTCTAACATGAAAGTAACAAAGAATATTTCACCTAGACAACTCAATGAGAGTGAATACGAGGAACTCATTCGCTTACGAGCTGAAAATGCTTATATTAAAGCTGAAAATGAAGTCATAAAAAAAGAGATTGCCTTGAGAGAAGAAAAGGAAGCTGCGCGTCTCAAGGCGAAAAAGCAGCAATTATCAAAACACTCAAAAAGCAAGGATATCAACTAAAATATCTTTTAAAAGCTATGGGAATGGCCAAATCCACCTATTATTTTGAGCTCTCTAAAGTGGATCTTGTAGATGAAAGAAATATACAACTTAAAGAGGAAATCCAAAAGATTTTTACAGAGCATAAGGGACGTTATGGTGTGCGTCGTGTATATCAAGAACTTCTTAATCGAGGTTTTATAGTCAATCATAAACGAGTACAAAGACTTATGAAAGTCATGGGACTCGCGGGAAAGAGACCAAAAGAAAAATATCACTCTTATAAAGGCCAAGTAGGTAAAATAGCCGAAAATATTATCAATAGGGACTTTAGTACAACAGCGCCATTACAAAAATGGACTACGGATGTATCTCAATTTAATTTTTCCGTGGGGAAAGTGTTACTTATCACCTATCTTAGATATGAATACGAATGAGGTTATTTCTTATGACTTGGCATTAAGGCCTAATTTAGAGCAGATTTCTCGTATGTTAGATAGAGCTTTCAAAAAGTATCCTAATCTTTCGGGGTTGATTTTCCACTCTGATCAAGGATGGCAATACCAGCATAAATATTTTAGGAACGCACTTAAAGAACATGGAATTATTCAGTCTATGTCCAGAAAAGGAAACTGTTATGATAATTCTGTGATGGAGACGTTTTTCGGTAGATTGAAAACAGAAATATATTATGGTTTTGAAAAAGAATATTCATCATTTAATGCTTTTGCAGTAGCGATAGAAGAATATATTAACTATTACAACAACAGAAGGATTCAGACAAAATGGATGCCTCCTGTAAAATACAGGGAAGCATCCATGTGTTTAGAGCTAGTAAATAATATGTGTCCAGGAAAATGGGTACATATCAACCTTTGTTAGTTGTTAAAACGCTTTTTTCTTTGTCATAACAACTGTCAAAGGTGTTTTATTATTAAAAAAATTTATATGAGCTTTTAAAATGGGAAAAGCTATATTAACAATGATATAAAACGAATAGTTATCAATAAAAGTGATAACTATAATAATTTTTAAAACTTGTTTTTGAAATGATAAGTCTATAATAACCAATGTTATTATGTAGTTGACAATTGTTTTAGAAAATGGAGTTGATACTATGGATAAGGCTAAAGAGGCCTTATGGACAGAGATCATTTGTCCTCGATACTTTGATTAATTTCTTAGTATTTTTTTAATTTATTATTTACTAATCGTTATTATAGCTGTAGTTGCTAAAGAGAATCTTCATGCCACAGCGAGCCAGGCTGGTTTAGCTGTTGGTATTTATATTATTGGTACCGTAGTGGCACGTCTCTTAGCGGGGCGTTTTATCAGCGTATTAGGCTGTCGTAAGATGCTCTATTTAGGGTTGTTAATTTATTTGGCTTCAACAGCCATGTATTTCTACACACCTAATTTAGCAATGCTCGATAGCGTTCGTTTCTTAAATGGTTTTGCCTACGGTATTACATCAACTGCAACGAGTACTATTATTGCTGCCATTATCCCTCCATCTCGTCGTGGTGAAGGGATTAACTATTACGGCTTATCTACATCACTTGCCGCTGCAGTAGGCCCATTCTTAGGTATTTTGATGCTTCATAGTCTTGGCTATGACTTTATCATTGCATTCTGCGTTGCCCTTATCGCTATTTGTGGCATTGGGGCCGTAATTATGAAGTTTAAGGAACCTAAGCTTGGTATCGAGTCCGAAGCTCATAAGGGCATAAAGATTTCAGATTATATCGAACCACGTATGAATTCTATTAGCCTTGTTTCTGTGCTTGTAGGCTTTGCATATTCTGGTGTTATTGGTTTTATGGCGGCCTATACAAAAGATTTAGACCTAATTATGGCCGGCTACCTTCTTCTTCGTTGTATATGCCGTAGTTATTACGATAACAAGACCTTTACTTGGTATTCTGTTCGATATGAGAGGGGAAAACTTCGTTCTCTATCCTTGCTTCGTATCCTTAGCGCTTGGTATTTTCTTGCTATCCATTGCTCACTCTACATGGTTGGTTCTTTTATCTGCCGTATTTGTTGGCCTTGGATATGGTACATTCATGTCTAATGGTCAAGCGGTAACCGTTAAAATCGTACCAGTACACCGTATCGGTGTTGCTACATCAACATATTTTTATTGCCTTGGATGTAGGGTCTTGGTTTTGGTCCGTATATCTTAGGTGCCATTAAGGAAGTCGTAGGTTATACGAGTATGTTCCATGTAACTGTTGTGGTTGCTCTTGTAGCATTGGTTGCGTATTATTTACTCTACGGCCGTTATGTAGGGACTGATAAAGATCTTTCTTTAAAAGCCCGTGCTGAAGAAGAACAAATTAGAAATCGTAAACGCAATGAGCAACTTGCTTAAAAGGTTGTGTTAATAGATTGTTATTATAACTTAATAGGCTAATAAAAATGACTATTCAGTAGATGTTCGAATAGTCATTTTGCTAATCTTATAGTATTATTTTTCGATATTTACAATATTAACGATTACTTTCACAGCTTTTTTTCATATCGTCGATACATGCAAATTCATGACGACCATGTAGGGTTTTCTACACCTGTGAAAATATTTGGTGTAGGGATACCCATGAAGGAAATTTTAGAACCGTCCGTACCGCCTCGGATAGGATCGCAAAGAGGTGTAATACCAGCTTTTTCCATTGCTGCTTTAGCTACGTTTACACATTCCATATTGTCTTTGATAATATCGTACATGTTATAGTATTGATCTTTTAACAGATACTTCACATACTTCACGGCCGTAAATTTCGTTTAAGGTTTGACCTGCTTGTAAGAAGAAGGCTTTTGCCTCGAATAATTCTTTGTCGTGGTCGCGGATGATATAGTTCATTTTACCTGTATCTACTTGTGTTTCCATACTCATGAGCATAAAGAAACCTTGACGACCACAGGTATGTTCAGGAACGGCCGCACCTGGTAATAGAGCATCGAATTGCATAGCTAATTTAGCACAGTTAATCATAATGCCTTTGGCTGTTCCTGTGTGAACAGAGACACCTTTAAGGATGACTGTACCGCCAGCAGCATTAAATGTTTCATATTCAAGTTGGCCGAGGCTTTCACCGTCGATAGTGTACGCATAGTCAACAGGGAATTGTTTTACATCAAAGTGATCTGCGCCAGTACCAATTTCTTCGTCAGGACCAAAAGGCGCACATAATCTTACCATGTTTAATCTCTGGATGCGCTACAAGATAGGATAGAGCCTCTATGATTTCACAGATTCCAGCCTTATCGTCGCCACCGAGAAGTGTTAGACCATCGGTTACCACTAAGGATTTACCAATATAGTTTTTTAGGTTAGGAAAGTCTGCACGACGTGTGAAGATTTGATGCTCTTCGTTGAGGCAAATATCGCTACCATCATAGTTTTTCAATGATACGTGGTTTTAATGTTTTTCTGCATTGTAATCAGCTGTATCCATATGGGCGATAAAAGCCAATAGAAGGGGCAGGGGCCTCTGTATTAGCGTCAAGGGTACCAATAACAAAGCCATTCTCACGGTTTGTAGATAACTTCGTCCAAGCCGATTGCTTTTAAATCTGGAACAAAGTACGTTTTGTAGCAAAGTCTACTTGCGTTTGAGTACTAGGAATTGTTGTGCTTTCCTCGTTAGAACGTGTATTTATGCTTGTATAGCGTACAAAACGTTCGACCATTGGTTCCATAATGAGCCTCCTTATGAAGATATAATGAATATATAAATTTGACTACAAATTACTGTAAAATAGATAGTCATACTATATCCTCATTGTAGACCACTAATAGACAAAATGCAAAGAAATTGGTGTATAACGTGTAAAAATATTCTTGTTATGCATATAAAGTAATTGAATCGAGCATATGACCGTGATACTATAAAGGTGAATAGATATACGTTTGTACTTTTTATGTTAGGAGGTTTTTACTATGTCGGACGAAACTCGTTCAATTCCGCCCGTAGAACCAGTCTTAGATCCTAAGAAGGATTACGTAGAGATTAACTCATATGTAGTATTCTGGGGCCTATTCTATGCGGCAATTTTTTACACTGGCTGTTGGCTATCTATGTTTGAAAATCGGTCAAACAGTAGATGCCTTCGCTCCAATATCTGTGCTCGCTATAGGGTACAGCAGTTATTTTGAAACGGCAAAATGCATTTGCCGAAACAGTTCATATTCAGGCTATCGCTAGTTCTAGTACGAACACCTTAGCCGGTGCCATGTTCTTCTTGCCTGCATTATATATCTGGAATGTAACAGATGTTTCCTTTGTGCAAATGGCAATTCCTATTATCCTCGGTGGCGTACTTGGTGTTTTTATTATGCGTTATGTTCCGTCGCTACTTCGTTGAGGAAATGCACTATGTGTATCCGTTCCCCAAGTGGTCGTGCTGCTGCTGAAGTACTAATGAGTAATGAAGGTAGCAAAGCGAAACTTATGCTCGGTTCTGGTCTCATCGCTCTTGTGTATGACTTTATTCTTAACAGCCTTGGCTGGTGGGAAGAGGTTATACGTACCACAACATTCAAATGGGGTTCGGCCTTGGCAGACCAAACCAAGCTAACTGCAGCAGTTGATACGGATGCAGCGTTACTTGGTCTTGGTTACTTCACAGGTCTTCGCTATGCCGCAATTATTGCAGCTGGTTCTTTCTTCTCCTGGTTTGTATGTATTCCTATCGTATATTATTTAGCGCCTGAACATATCATGCAAATTGGGGATCAAGCTGTTCCGTTAGCAGATGCTCCAATTCGTAAGGTATTCCTTGATTATGTTCGCCATATTGGTATCGGTATGCTCGCTATGGCAGGGTATTATCGGTCTACTCAATATGTCTAAAGTTGTAGCTAGTGTTGTTAAAAATGCTGTGCTTGATATCTTCAGCTCCAAATCTGTAGATGTTAACTTGCTTCGTACACAACGCGACGTGCCTACATCTTGGATTGGTGCTGGCATCTTGTTATGTACAGTTCTATTCGCAGCATATTTCCACTTTATGTATGCTGAAAGCTTCACTCAAACAATAGTAGCATTCTTAATCGTTCTTATCATGTCCTTCTTATTATCTGTAGTAGGTATTAGCTCTATCGCGTATACTGGTACAGAACCAGTATCTGGTATGACAATCTTTATGATTATCATCTCCGCAGTATGCTTAACAGCAGCAGGCATGACTGGTAAAGTAGGTATGATTGCTGTCCTCATGATGGCTTCCTTCATCGGTACAACTATCGGTATGGCTGGTAACTTCATGTCCGAGCTTAAAGTGGCTCATATGACAGGTGCGACACCTAAGAAAATGGAACAATGGCAAATCGTTGGTACCATTCTTTGTGCAGTCCTTTCCGTAGGTGTTATGATCCTTCTAAACGATGCATATGGCTTCGTAGGGGATCATGCATTAAATGCTCCTCAAGCAAATGCTATGGCGGCTATCATTGAACCTATGATGACTGGTGGTAGTGCACAATGGCCTCTATACATGGCTGGTGCATTATTCGCTATTATCTTGTGGATGGTAAAAGTTCCACCATTGGCATTTGCACTTGGTACGTACTTGCCAATGGAAATCAACACACCATTACTTATCGGTGGTTTGATTGCATACTTCGTACAAAATAGCACGAAAGATAAAGAATTAGCAGATCTTTCGACTTCTCCAAAGGTAGCACAATTGCATCTGGTCTCGTAGCCGGTGGTGCTATTGGCTCTTTGTTCAGTGCGGTGCTTCGCATTGCCGGTATTGATGTATTTGCAGAAGCATGGGTAGAAACACCTGAAGCAACATACCTCAGTATTGTAATGTATTTATTACTTTGTGTATTCTTGTACAAAGTAGCTATGTACGTAAAAAGTTAAAAAGAGCTAAATAATCAATTACAGTGCTTCTAATAAAATGAGGAAAACACCTTCATCGAGATCGATATGATCTTGATGGAGTGTTTTTTGATATCTAAAAACTATACTAATATAAAAACCTATTTGTATAGTCGGAATTATTGACCTAGTAAATGAGGGTGATATGATACATATATAATACCTCTATGGGTATTATTTTATTATGCTTATTTTATAGGCAAGTTACTTAGAAATAGAATAGAAGGCTTTTTGATTTTTAAAAGAAGTCTTTTAAAAATAAGGTTAGATATGAAACTAAAAAAATTGCAGCCCTATTAGGGGCTTTTACTATTGCTAGTAGTCTATTTATTGCTGGTTGTGGTAGTGATACAACTCGTAATGATAAAGTATGGCGTGTTGGCACTGATGCCACCTATGCTCCATTTGGATTTAAAGATAAAGATACAGGTAAGTTGGCTGGCTTTGATATCGATATTATTAATGCTATAGCTAAAGAAGAAGGTGTTGAAGCGGATATTCAAAATTTAAACTTTGATGCCCTGTTACCAGCACTACAAAAGTAATACAATTGATATTGCGATTTCTGATATGACAATCTCTGAAGATCGCGCTAAATCAGTAGATTTTAGTAATCCCTACTATATAGCAGGTAATGGGCTTTGTTGTAAATATTGATAATACTACTATTCATAGCTTTAAGGATCTAGAAGGTAAACGCATCGGTGTTTCTATTGGCTCAACTGGCGCTGAGATTGCTAGCAAAATTCCAAATGCGGATGTACGACAATTTAATATTATTGTTGATGCCTTTTTGGAGTTAGAGAATAAAAGGTGTAGATGTAGTTATCAATGATACACCGGTAAACGAATATTATGTTAATGGGAAGGGTAAAGGTATCGCAAAAGTCACTGGAGAGGACTATGATGCGGCGCCGCTTGGTATTGCTGTGAAAAAAGGGAATACGGAATTACTTAGTAAAATAAATGATGGATTAGCCAAAATTAAGGCTAATGGTAAATATGCAGAGATTTATAAAAAGTGGTTTGGTAAAGAACCACCTGTAGAAGATTTGAAATAGGTGATAGAATGGCTAAACGAAAAGCATTTTTGAAGATTGTAAAGGAAAATGGACCTCTTGTACTAGATGGTGCATTCGGTACAGAATTAGAGCGTCATGGATGTAATATTCATGACGAGTTGTGGTCGTCTAAGATGCTTATTGAAAATCCAGAAATCATCAAAAAAGTGCACATTTCCTACTTGGCAGCCGGTGCAGATATTATTGAAAGTTCTGGTTATCAAGCAACTGTAGCCGGGTTTAAAGCTCATGGGTATGGTACAGAAGAAGCACTAGATTTGGTGAAGTTATCTGTTCGTTTAGCCGTGCAAGCACGTAATGAATTTTTAGAAGCTAAAGCGAATGATGCGCTTACATTGCGTGGTATTACATTAGGTGAGCAGTTGCCAGATGGCAGTGTTCGCTATTTCTCAGAAGGTGCATTACCTAAACCATTGGTAGCCGCCTCTGTTGGCCCATATGGTGCTTTCTTGGCAGATGGATCGGAATATCGTGGCGACTACGGTGTACAAACCGAATATTTAGAAGTGTTCCATATTCCTCGCATTGCATTATTTTGCGAAGAAAACCCAGATGTGTTAGCCTGTGAAACTGTGCCTTGCTATGATGAGGCCATCGCCATTGCCCGTACCTTGTGTGATCCGCTTACGACAAAAGGCATTCCCGCATGGATTTCCTTTTCCTGCAAAGATGAACATCATATCTCAAGAGGGGAGACCATTATTAAATGTGCTGAAATGATCGATAAGGTGCGTCAAGTGACGGGGATAGGGATTAACTGCACAGCACCGGAATATGTAGAATCCTTGATTAAAGATATTAGGTCTGTCACAAATAAGCCAATTGCTGTATATCCAAATCTTGGTGAAACCTATGATGGAGAAACTAAAACATGGTCAGGCGGACAACAAAACTGCATTGATTATATTGATATATGGCGCAAAGCTGGTGCGAATATAATCGGTGGATGTTGCCGAACAAATCCTGATATCATTCAAGAAGTAGCAAAAACAAATACATGTAAAATAAATGAGAGGGACTGTTTTTGCACAGTCCCTTTTTAAGGGTTATAGGACAAAAAAGTGTGTGTGACTAATCCCAATAAGTTGGAAAATCCGTAGACATATGTAGCTCATTCCAAACAGGAGCATCACCCTCATTGAGGGATTGAACGATCTATTTGGCAATAACTAGATAACCGTTTGTAGATAGCAGCAATCGATTCATCTGTAGGCATACAATTTAATATATCTGAATAGAAAGCGGTCTTGGTGAGTGCATATAGCACCACCAATAGACCGCTTTTAGTCTTCTTTTCAAGTGAAAGGCCCCTCATGAGCCCGTAACATACTTCTTAGTTGGAGCATTTACTCCACCTTCAATACGATTATTTGTTGTAGGTATTGTAATATCAATGCATTCCAAAAATGTAAATAAAGTTTGTTGCCTAATCAGGCGCCATAATGATGATTCAGCTTTAAGCAAACGCTCATGTGTAGAGCGTTTATTTCCGAATTCATCAATCGTCATTTCTCGTAAAAAATCAGAATATGTCATTCGCCATGCTGAAAGCTCATTAATCCATATAAAGGCTTGATCCATTGTTTTTCACATTAAATAAAGCTTTGGCAAGACTATAAAGGTCTTTCCCAGCTAACGTTTTTAGGTCTACTTGTCGTATATCGTCTAACCTGACAAAAAATGTGAAACAGGCATCTTTGGTGACTGCTATGAGGCCAAACTTTACGTAATGCTTTAGGCAAACCATTAGCACCATCAGACACAACGACTTTAGGTTCGGCAATCCGTTCCATTAAACACTGCCAAGCTCTAGCATGCTCATAACGACAGACATACCATCCTAGAACATGAGTATCATTGCAACAAATCAAACACATAAATTTCTAGCTAAGTAAATTCCATCAAGATATACCACATCATGTACTTCTTCCACTTTTGGTGGCAATGGCCATATGGACCAAAATTTAGCGGTTTTACGCCTGAATGTACGACCTTTACCAGGCATATCAGCTTGAATATCGGTGCTGAATAACCAATTCAAGAATAGGTTTAACTCTTTACTTAATTTATTAATTTTAACGGTAAATGCCACCTTACAATATTTTGCAAAACCAACGCTGAGAACCAGATTTTTAAAACACCATGTTTAATACATGTTTTCATTACAATCAGGACATTTTATTTGTCGCATAAACTCTTCCTCCATATTTGTTTATATATAGGAAGATATAACCTCATTTTAGTCAGTAATTACAAGGGTTAACTGAAGTTTTTCACCCACACTTTTTGTCCACCCTCAAACTTCTTCAGAAAAAGATTAAACCCTTATAACACTAGATATTTACTAGTGTTATAAGGGTTTTCACACACTTTTTGTCCTATAAGCCTTTTTGCATAAAAAGAAGGTTATCAATTAGATAACCTTC
>BNJV01002196.1_pt1 | contig 42691 bp, 74 predicted proteins | sample 8540591 | NCBI WGS metagenome assembly BNJV01 (sample SAMD00202457, study PRJDB9452) | human saliva metagenome | host: Homo sapiens
AAAAAAATGAATTAAAAAAATTTTAAAGGAAAATATTTGTAATACCAACCTTTTAAAGTGCTGATATTAATAAACTAACTTATTTAAATGGTGCGAAAGTACGCACTAATTTTAACCACACATACTTAGAGCGCTATTTATATCAATTTTTTTATTATAAATAAATCACTATCAATGCCGGAACATTGATAGAGAAATAAAATAACTCTTTACAAACTTATTTTTATCAAATCCTTACTAAAAAAAATCAAGGAGTGATAAATGAAAAAAATTTAAAAAAATCAAAAACTTAGATGAAAAAGATGTTGAGAATCTAAAACAAATAAAAAAATTATAGAACTAGAAGAAATGAAACTTCAAGATTTGAAAATTCTGAAAGTTAAGATTGAAACAGCTATTAAGAATATAGAAAAAAAGACTAGAATTTTTTTGAGGTTCTAGTCTTTAAATTTAAAATTACGCATATTTTTCTTAATATTTCGTTTGCCAACTTAACTTCCATCTTTTTATAGATTTTTTAAGCCAGCATAGCTTATCATTGTTGCTTTTTTCAATTATTTCAGCATGTGGAACTCCTTTATGTCCGCAACATTTTTAAAAGCTGAACCAGCAATACTTTTTTTACCAAACTGTTTGTTGATTTATACTCTGGCTCCAAAATATGTCCTGCTAAATTTGCTATTTCTTTAGTTTCCATAAGCACCTCCATTTTTTTCAAAATATTTCTTGAAAAAAATAGAAGTTTTTTTGTTATAATTTATTAAAGTGTATTAAACAAAAAAATCTTCTATTTTTACAAGATTTATAATAGTTTTACAAATTGCAGTTTGTTAAACTATTTTTATATATAAATTTATTTTTTTATATACTAACAATTCTTTTTGTATTGTAGCCACTGTTTGGGAAACACCATATTTTTTTAGATACTTCTTCTACTGTTAAATTTTTTTAACTTCTTCTATATCGACTAAAAAAACTCTGCTGCAAAAAGTATTCGCCTGCCATTCAATATCTTCATAAGGTTTCACAGTCTCATCGAATCTACAAAATTTTTATTTTCAGCATCCATCAAAGAATGTAATATCATATGTCCTATTTCGTGTGCTATTGTAAATCTATCTCTGGTATTCCCTTTAGCCGCTCCCAAATAAACACTTTCTCTTATTCTCATAACCTTGTCCGAAGGATCGAATTCTGCATAATTTGTTTTAAGTTGAGAATCTTCTACAATTTCATACTCATACTTTACTAAAGACACAAATATCTCCAAAAATTTTTAAAATATTTATCTTTTTCCTTTTAACCCCCACTTTTTCTTTAGAGTTTCAGCAATATTTCTTATATCTTTTTCTGGAGCGTGGCTTTTACCTTTATTTTTTTGAACTATTCTTCTGTATTTCCATTCAAGTACCCCCTTATCTTTTCTATTTGTTTGTCATTCAGCTTACTAATTTCTCTAGCATACAATAAACTTAATTCTTGCTGTTTTTTTCATTCAAAGAATCTAACCGTATCTTCATTTCGCCTGAATAAATATTTATTGCCTGCAAAAATTTTTTTCCTTAACATTCTCACTCAATTGATAGACTTTGAAAAGTTTTTCTGCAAAATCTTTTTGGAATATTTCGTTTTTCCGTTTTTCAATTGCTGATAAATATGAAACAGAAATTTCAAGTTTACGAGCCATATCAGAAGAAATTTCATCGTTATCAATTCTAATTTTTTTCTAAGTTTTTTTCCCTAAATTTGTAACTCCTTTAGTTTTTCATAATTTCTCCCTACTTTCTTTCTTTTTAAATAAATTATATCAAATATCCTAATTTTTGTCAACAGTTTTGAATAAAAAAATTTACAATTTTGTAAAATTATACTGTATTAAAAAGAACACCATTTCTGATATATCGACGGCAGTTTTTTTGTCAATGTATTTAAAAAAATATCGTGACTTTTTTTGTTCACAAAAAAAGATAGCCATTTCTGACTATCTCCCAAACACTTTGACAGCTCTTTCTTTATCTTTATTCTCTTCAATTATTCTTTGCCTGTCAAATCCAGCTATAATTATTAATGCCACTATATTTGTTCCGATTAATAGCAGCATATCCTCTGTCTTCGACTTCTTTTCTATGCTATCAAAAATCTCTCTATTGCTCTCGTTTTTAATCCGCTTCTTAATAAATCTAAATTTTGCCGTCTTTGATAGCTTCTTAGCTTCAATGTCAGAACTGAATTTAAAAAAATATAAGTGCTAACATTAAAAAAATGCCAGTTTTCTACTTCTGCGATGTTTTTCCATTATCATCACCCTTATCCTTTTTTTGACAAATCCCAGCCTTTCAAGCAGCAGCTCCAAAAATCCTGTACTGATTCCATATCTTTTTTGATTTATTGTTTCCAGAATCGCTTCTCCAAAAATCCAATAACTGGACTCCACGGATATAGATATTCTGCCGACAAATGCCCAATTATTTTATTTAAAGATAATGTTATAGACATAGTCATTCCAGCAACGGCTATCCTTTTCATATACGGCTTGACAGGCTTGTTGTCAACCATTTTTTTGAGCCACTACTCCAAATAACACTCCACTAAAAAAATAAGATCAGAAAAGCCCGTGATTGTCAATTATTATTTTTTTAAGTCTTCAATCATTTATGCTCCTATAGTATGTTTTTTTGTTCCCTGCTTTTTTCTTCATCAAAAATTTGTTGCAGTATAACTTTTAAGTCAAATGTTTTTTTCTAGCTTCCTTTAAAACTTCTGTCAGAACTTCTTCGCCTATTTCTTCTGCAAAGTCAGGAATCCATTTTCTATCAATTGATTTTTTTCTTTTTCCAACAAATCTTCTAGCTTATCCCAAAAACCTTCATACACTTGCTTAAACTTTTTCTGCCCCAGCTTTTTCCTTTTTGCAACTATTTTCTGTTTTATAGATTAAAGTCTTTCCCAATTCTAAAATTTTTACCTGTTAAATATATTTTTTGCTGCTAATTTATCCATTTTTATCACTCCTATTTTTGTTGTTTTTTTACTAATTTCAATTCTAAGCCTACCAGCAAGTCCTACAATCAATTTTTGTCTTGCCAAGTGACCAATTTATCCAAAAAAACTTTTTTTAACGTTCTTATACGGCTTGTAATAAAGCCGTTTTTAAACTACTTAAGTTCAAAATGTGCGTATCATGCATTTTCCAATTGCCACCCCATTCAATATTAATATTTTTACTTTTTGCTACCGCCAAGATATGATTTGCTATTAATTTTAATTTTTATCATCATATCCTTCTTCTGATGTGAATTTTCTGTACACCATTTTCTATAACTCCACAAGGAATATGTCAACTGCATGTCCGTATCCATCAGATTTTATTTGATGGTTTGATTTAAATGTTTTTTTCCGTCGCAATTAGTTACTTTTTAATTTTTCCTTTTTTTATCATATAAAACAGTTCTTCCTTGTTGATATAAAGCAAACTGTTCCTCTGTTGTTCTAGCACCGTCTGTGATTCTAAAATCAAACGGACTATTTACAATTGCAGCTTTCATAACTTCAACTAACTTTGGATGTACTTTTTTTCATTTTATCCAAACTTTCTTGGCTGAAAAAAATACGTTTTATTCTCTGTTGCTGTATTTTTCCTTGTCCCAATCTTTGAAATATTCCTCCTTTCTTTGAACTCTATTTAGCCAGCCTGCTAAAAAAATTCTTTTTGAGTCTTGTCACTTTCAACCTTGCTTCTGTAATAAATTCTCTGCAAGTTGTGATAAACTTCCAAAAATTTTTCAGGATCTGCTGCATTCAATGCTTCCAATGTTTTGTTTCCAATTATTCCGTCTACATCAAGATTTGCATTAGTAAGTTGATTTATAGCAATCTGTGCATTTTTGACTCCGTTTTTGCCACTATTTACAGTCCAGTCGCATATAGATAGTGCCACTTTATCATTTGTAACTTTATCCAGCGTGTTTCCTAAGTAATATTTTTTTAGATATATTTTTTTGCAAAAATCCTTTGTTAAATCTTGCATATCTCCCTTATATCCAAACTCTCTTGCATCTTCTTCAGTTATTCCGTATTTTGTTTTTCCACCTTTGTCGTACTTGTCATCAGAATATCCACCCTCAACTCTCAGCAGATAGTCAAATATTCTTTCAAATCTGTCCATTTAAATCACTTCCCATTCTTCACTAAATAATTCAATCATAGTTTCTTTCCAAGGCACTCTACCGTATCTGGATTCCACATATAGATATGGAGCTGTCATTTTACTATTTTCGTCAGGAAATTGTGCTTTTATCACTACATCCTTGCTCCATTGTGGCAATCTCATTGCTTTTCCTCTTTTTACTTCTTCAAATGCTTTCCCAAAATTCATCTATACCACTTCCTTTACTTCTTCGACATTTAATATTATATTATCTTTTTCAAATTTTATCCCAACAACTTTATATTTTTTTACCGTCCAATTCTATTTCTGTGCATATCAATTTTTCTATATTCATTTAAATCACTCCTTTTCTAATTCTGAAAAAATCACTTACATTAAGCTCTAACATCTGATCGATAGTGTATCGTTCAAGTCCTGTAACAGCCATTTGTTCTGCCATGTCAGCAATTTCTAAAAATGTCCTGAATCTTTTTTTAGCTAAAAATTTTTAATTCAGCTCTATTTAGTTCTATAAATTCGACAAGTCCTTTTTCATTTTGCACTTTTACTTTCTCAATTTTATCTTGTTCTAAAGTCCACATTAACGATATTTTTTGAGAGATAAGCTGTTTCTGTTTCTTTCGTTATTCTCGAAAGTATATTTTTTTACCAGCTTTCTCTATTCCGAGCGGCTGATTCAAAAAGTTTGATTTAGCTTCTGCTAAGTCTTTTTAACGCTTTTTTTCTCTTAATTCTTTTTAACTTTTTATTTAGCAAATTGTTATCAACTTTCCAAGCGTGAGAATCTTTATCCCACACTCCAATCATTTGGTTTTGCAATTGTAACGATTGTTTCATTGACTTCATCCAAATAACTTCCATCACTTAAAACTGTTTTATTTGCTTTTATTTTTTTCAACTTCAGTCATTTCTCTGAGTTCTCCAGTTTTTTTCATCCAAAACTGGATTTGAAAAGTAATGATGTTGAGTATTTCATTGTTTCTTCGTTCCAGTCAGGATAAAACAAGTTCGGATTTTTAAATTCCTCTGCTGTTGTAACTGTCGGTCGTGCTATACACTCCAACGAATTTGTTTCATAAATGTAAACTATTGTCATTTTTTTATCGCTCCTTTTTCTTTTTGTTTTTTTATCATTTCAAATCTGTGCTAACTTATGAATTTGTACAATTTGTTATTATATTTTTAAAAAAATTTAAATATTAGACAAATTTTTCCAATTTTAGACTTTAATATCCGATTGCTACCCATCTGAATCCGAAACTTTTTATATGCCAAAGTGTACGGGTCTCTACCGCACGCTTTTAAATGTTTCGTTTGTAAGTGGAGTCATTCCGGTGATATACGTTCCACCTCCACTGTCACAAGCTACAACTTGATAATCAGAAGATTTAAAAAGGAGAAATTAATCTGACAATGTCGTCACCATTTTGAGCAACGCTGAATCCCCATTGTATTTTTTAAACCGTTTGGAAATGATACCCAATCCTTTTCCAAATTTAAACAAATTTTTCCACTTTATCGTAAAGTGGCTTGTTAGAAATAGCCCTAAATTTCCCTGAATCGTTGTATGTCAGACTGTTGTCTTCGATACATTCGTAATAGAATTTTTGTAACATTATCAAAATAGCATTTCCCTTTAACTTTATCCCCTACATCTTGAATATTCCCTGCTAAATTCTAATCCCATTATTTCATTCAACCTCGAATCAACGTTTATCACAACAAATTGACTTCCGTTATATGTTAATTCATAAGTTTTATTTGGTTTTAAAATCACCTGCTTCTATTTGTTTTTAAGTTTCCGTTGTATTCCTTCAACAACGTGTAATCGTTATTATTCAGCCTTAATTTTTTGTTGTCGAATTAGTATTTTTTAGAATCAACGTTTATTCTTAATTTTTAAATCATTGTTCACCCCAAACTCATTTAATCCGTCTAAATTACAGACATAATAATCTATATTCAAATTCGTTGTTTTATTTGCTTGTAAAAGTGTGTACATTCCCAAGTTGTAAGCCATCATAAATTTCTTCCGTTTCAGGTGTTCCGTTTTTCTCTAATGTTCCCCAAACGCTGGGACGATACTTTTTATTTTATTGTTCCCTCTGTTAGTTTCTTCTACTTCGTAATGCGTAGGAAACTCAACTTGTTGTGCCTTAAATTTTTGTTAATTTTGCCATTTTTCCTCCTATTTCAAATTAATAATATTGTCTTCACCTAAATCAAATTGCCCTAGATTATTGCGACCAAATCGACCAAAATCTTGAATATGCAAAGTTGCAAACTGGATTTCTTTTTGCTTCATTTTTTTAATTACATTTTTGTCCTAGTGTTTTTGTCCAAATCTCATTCCGACTATGTAATTGTCCAAGCATTTATGTGTATTTACTTTTACACCACTACTCAACAATACTGCCTAAATCCAGTTCATCAATTAGCGAGTAATCGTACTCTTTATTACTTATAAATTTAACATCATATAGAGCTGGTTCGTTGCCTGTATTTACATTAATTGTTGGCGTTAATCCAGTAAACATTTTCTCCAATATTACTGATAGTTTCAAGGTTAGGGAACTAATTTATACTTTCTCATTGCTAATTTGATTCTGTTTCTATATCTATCGTCAGTCTGCCCGTTCCGAGAAACATCAAATTTTTCTCCTAAATCATCTAAAAAGTCTCCGTTTGCATAATCTACTAAATGTTGTTTTTTTCTATTAAGTTAAAAAAATTCTGTCGACTTCATCAAATAATTTAGATACTGCTTTGTAAAAAGACTTTACATTGTTATTCTTTTTTTAGCTACTCACGGACATTTTGACATCATATAATCAAAATTACTCTGCATATTCCGCCACCTCGTTAAATCCTAACTCTAATACCTTTTTTTAAAGCCACTAGTCGTTTCATTTTTAAGTTTAAAAAGAAACATCTATATTGAGTAATCTGTCAGCGGAATAAATTTGTCTGATATATTCGCTTTCGCAACGATATGATGTGATGTAATCTCCAACTTCCACATCTTTTAAATACTCTTTTACAATATCTTTCAAATTATCCAATAAAATGTTAGTATCCTTCGCCGCAGTAAAATCAATATTTACTTCTATTTCTCGTTTTTGCGGTCTGTAAAAACTTAATTTCTCTGTCTATTCCTTGGTTGTCTTTAACTGTTACAACTGTATCTCCATTCATTTGTATAGCCTGATCTTTTTTCTCCATATTGCTTTTGCTATATCCTCATTTCTTCCGCCGTCCACAATTAAAACAATCGACTTTGGTTCTAGCCCCTTGCTGTCAACTGTCATCGTTTTATTTTTCGTCAGCATAAACAGATTTGACACCTTCTTGTTTTAAAACTTCCGCTCTAATCCCGTCTAGATTCCATTCACTTTCATTACGACTTAAAAACCAACGTTCTATATATTCATTATCACTTTCTTGCCCCTGTCCACCAGCTGCAATCTCATTTTGTTTGAAATCATAAACTCCATTTACAACTTTAACTATCTTGATAATGCTCCCAATCTCTTTGTTCCCTTGCTCTCCTGCAGTATCACAAACAAACTCAAAAAGTAGTTTTTATTGTTCAGCGTTCCACTTTGGTTAAGTGTGTATCTTGTCCCATCATTTGCTTCGAGAATTACATCACCTTTTTCAAGAGACACATTGAGCCCATCAATTAATTCAATTTTAACAGTTGCATGGCTTTCTTGCTTTCTTTTAAAGAAAAACGGACTATTTGCTAAATGCTCATCTATTTCAATTCACTTCACAATTAAGTAAATTCATTTTTGTCAGCTTGTATCTGTTGCCGTTCCATTTTTCCCTTAAAAAGTCTAGCGACTGGATACATCAGCATATACCAAGCGCTCCGCTTATCGTTAGAATAATCAGCTTTTAATAATGTTTTTTTAATTCATTATTCAAAAATATTCATATTGTCCTGAACCGTATTAACTTTTATTCTCGCCAACCTATCCCAACTCCTTTCATTAAAGTTTTTTTCCGTTATCATTAAAAATAATACCGATATTAACTTTTTAAATGCCTATTCTCGTACTCATATACTTCAACATAGCATCTACTTAAATAGTCCCTAAAAATTATTCAATATCTTATCTCTAATATGTTCTAATACTTCATTTTCATTTCCGTGAGTTCCAAATAACTTTTTCAAAAATTTAATCCATATTTAGTGTCGTATTCGAGTTCTCCTTCACGAACATGTAACATTAAAACAATTTGCTGTATCACTTCAAAAATATTTTTTTCTTTCGCTTTAAAAAAATTGCACATCGCTATTTTTCAACATATAATTCCCCAGTTGCATTATTCAATTTTATGTCCATAAATCACACTCCTTTACGGATGAATATAAGGAACTCCTACCTTTACTTGTTCCGCCCCTCTGTATCAACCGTTTTTTGCTTTAATTTCTCCACTTTCTATATTCCCAGTTTTTGATGTTGCGCTTCCATTTTTTTATATTTCCGTTTATTCCTATCGAATTTGGCTCTGTGTCAGGGTTTACATCAGTTGGAATATAAAAAGGCAAAACAATAGCATTTGTAAGATTATGCCTTTTATTTGTATTTGCTGTTGTGCTTTCTTTTTGTAATGTATCCACTGGCGTCTCGACTTAAAATTAAAATCGGAACTACATCACCAGCTTTTAAATTTAACTTTAAAATTAAAATTTTTATTCCTAGCTGGCACATCGGAACATGCAAAAATAGGTGGCAATTTAACATCTTGGAACTCTGCCATTGGCTCAACATCCACAAATCCATTTCCGTGTACTTTTTGTTATTTTAGCAATCAAAGATGTATCTATTTTTCCCAAGCATTGCTTTCACATATTCTTCCATCATTTTCTTCTACCTTTTCCTTTACTTCTCTTGACTTGAGTAACTTTTCCTTTTTTTATTTTTCTTCTTTTTTTCAATCTTTTTAATTTCTGCATTATTTTTCTTAACGTCCGAATCGTTATTTACAACTCTCACTTTTAAAGTCATTTTAAAATCACTAATATCACTGATTTCAACAATTTGACACATTGTTGAGATTTCATTAGCTTATTAATTCAATTAAATCGCCTTTTTTTCAAATAATAAATTAATAAACACTTGACTTCATAGTCGTATTTCAACTCTTCTTTTTTCTTTTTTTATCAGACTTTTTTTGTTTGAGTATTGTTTTTTTGAGTTCTTAGTTGCACTTTTATTATTTTTTTGATTTTTTTGCTGTTTTTACTTGCTTTTTTTGTTGCTGTTTTGCCACTTTTTTTCCCTACTTTTGATGTTTTTTACTTCCTTTTTTTGCCTTTACTTTCCTTCGTTTTTCCACTTTGTAACTGATTTCTTCAACATTTTTGTGGCTTAGGTTCTTCTAAAAGTCCACTTTGATAGCTTAATTTGATAACTTTTTCAGTATTAATTTCGTTGTGATATATATAAATAAAATCATTCTTCGTTGTCATTTGACTATCACAATCTTTTACGATTTGACCTATTTCATACAATCCACTGCCTAATATGCTTTCTCCAATACTGTAAACTTTATCATTCTTTAGTTCGCACTGTTTAACAGTAAAACCACATTTACTCGCTAGATCATTAATAATTGTACTTGCTGTTGTGTTTGGAGCATAAGCTGCACTTACTAATTTTTTTAAAATCCGCAGGAACCTCACGACATTTTAATTTTTAAAGTTCCTTTTTCCATTTCTTTCCTTGTAATAATTCCACTCGCTACTTCGCCAATATCCGCTCCATATCCAGCTACAAGCCTAACACTATTTTTTTAATTTGATTTTAGCTACTGTTGTGTTTGTTAAACCCTTAATTTCTATATCAAACTCGTTTGGTTCCTCGTTTACCGATTTGTAAGTCCATTTTATTTCTACACCATTTATTACAGTTGGATCCGTTAAGCCAAAAATCTTTTGGAAAAAAATAAAATTCAAAAGCTCCTTCATCTGTTTCAATCTTTATCTCTGTTTTTTTCTAAAAAAATAGTTTATTAAACATTTCCCTCTCCTGATTCAAATATATCAAAATATTCTAAAAATAGTTTCACAGAAATTCTCAAAAAGTGATTGGGACTTCTTTTTTTGTCAAAACTAAGTGGAACAATGTAACAATTTAAAAATTCATTATTAATGTTATTATTTTTCATCTTTTGCTATAAACCAGCCGATCGGTCGACCATATACAAGTTTTTCATTTTTCTAATAACAGTTCACCGTCTTCATTCATAACATCAATATAAATACGATTGTTACTTTTTAAAATGTTTTATTCTTAACAAATATACCTCACTTCCGCTTTTTAAAAAGTAAAAATATAAGGTATTTTATTTTTATCTATTTCCATTCTCATTTTTAAAAACCCCTTATATTCAATATTACTTGTTTTTGTTCCAGCAATTCCTGTTTTTTTGTTCCTCTCTTAATGTTGTCAGTTCTGTTCCTAATATGTCACCCTTTCTCATTAAATAAGCAAATTCCAGTACTTCAAAATCAATTTCAAATTCTAATGCTGATTGTGTTTTGTAACTTCTTGAAACTTTAGTGATAATCATATCCTCTATTGTTTCAACTGTGGAAATAGTACATAATGTTTTCTTTTGCCACAATTCTACAATTTGCTCGTAAATACTCTCAGCATTTTTAGTAACTAAATCGCTTAAAAATGACAGAAATACTGTATTTTCTGTTACCATGCGAAACATTACTACTTATTAGTGTGTTATCTCTATCTTCTAATGAATGCGTTTTAACACTACTACTTCTTTCGTCGCTTTTAATCTGTACCCATTCAAGAGCTATATCATTAATCTTACATCGTTCAGCTTCTTCAAAAAGTGTAAATCCAAATCTGTCTTTAAAAAACTTGTTTATCTCGGAAGAGTAAGCTAGAGCAACACCATAAACGGTTGCCCCAGCTGTTCCTAAAAAACTATTCAGTCCCATGCTAAAACCTGTGCTCTTAGCTTTTTTATAAGCTGCATTGCCAAAAACATTGCCTTTTTATTTTTTTCTTTTTGTCGCATTCAAACTGCTAAAATCCATCGCCTAACCTCCCATCGCTATGAATTTCTCTTCAAAAAATCTTCTCATTATTTCTTCCACTTTTCTAACTAAATCCTTGCTATCTCCGCCAGAATTTTCAATAACAACTGTCGGAGAAAATGTATACTGGTTATTTCCGCCATTGCTTTTCCCTGTAGAAGAACTAGAATTCTTATTAATTAATGATTTTGATGAACCACCAAACTGGTCTCTCATCATCCTTCTAGTTGATTCTGCCGTAGATATTCTTGTACCTTGAGGTAAATTCATAGTCATTTCTTCGTTAGCCAAAAATTGTTGACCGGTCGGCAACCTAATCATTTCCGCTCCTTTTTCTGCAACGGTAACTGGTCCACCTTCCCAAGATTTATCCCCTATATATCTACCTTTTCCCTACCCTAAGAACCCTAACCAAGATGGAGGCTTAATCTTGAACATTCCGGCTATTTTACCTGCTATTTCACTAACTTTTCCAGCTAATCCTTCAAAAAATCCTTTGATTGCATTAATTACTCCTTGCGCAATGCTTTTTGCCTTGTTGAATCCTTGAGTAAAAAATGTAGCAATTTTATTTACTACTGCACCAATCGAATTAATAACTCCTGAAATAACAGAGAGTACTGCTCCCATAACACTAGCAACTACACCTATTATTGCCGAGAACACTCCAACTACAGCTCCAACAATGCCAGCAAATACTCCAATCACAACTTGGGCGATTGGAACGAATGTGGCTATTAATACCGCTCCTATTTGTAACACAATCCCGACAACCGGAATTAAAGCAGTACCAATTTGAACTGCTAAATTAACAATTACTGCAAATATTTGCATTATTGGCGCAAGCGCTGGAGTAAGCATAGATACAACCTGCATAATCTGTCCGAAAGCCATTGCAAACATATTTCCTATGCTCCCAAAATCAATATTGGAAAATAATGTCATAACAGCATTGCCTATATCACTAAATATTTGCCCTATCTGTCCAAAATTAATACCACTAAGCATTTGACCAAATACTCCTGCAACTTGCCCTGCTAAACTAATAATCGTATTTAATCCGTTAGCAATCCCATTCACAAGTCCATCTCCGCTAATCCCACTAAATGCTTGTTTTATCAATCCACCTATTTGTTGCAACGGAGCTAATAGCGGTGCAAAGTTTAATTTTTCAAAAAAATATTTACTATACCATCAAATGCCCCATTAGCCATTCCAGCAAGCCCAGTAAATGCCCCTTGTAAATCCTGAGCCATTTTTTTACCAACAGGAGTGTTTAATAATTGATTAACTTTGGTAAGTAATCCGTCCATAGCCTGTTGTCCTGCACTTTGTGCATTTTGCCACACTTTTCCGAATGTCAACGGCATTTTAGAATACTGTGCATCAATTTCGTCCGCACTTCCTAATACAGCTTTTTTTATTACATCCGAAGTGATTTTTACGCTTCAGAACCCAACTTTTTAAGTTGTGCCATGGATACTCCCATTGAATCTGCTATTTTTTGAGCCAATATTGGAGCATTTTTCCATTACTGACCTAAATTCATCCCCTTGTAATTTTTCCAGACGTCATAGCCTGATTCAATTGATACATTGCGGCTTTTTGCTTCTTCTGGTCCAGTCCCTGATACTTTAAATGCTTTATCTAACGTACTTGTAAATTTAACTGCTTCATCATCATTAAATAGTCCTTTAGTAAGCATTTTTTTAACTTAGCAATCGAATCTAGTTGAGCTCCGTAATCCGCCCCACTACTTTTGAGATACCTTAAATGTTTTTTTGTTTCAATCCAGCAACATCATTTGTTACCATTCCAAGCCTTGAATTTCTAAGTGAATTTTCATCAGATGCTTTGGCTATCCCTGCAAAAACTAATTCCCATCAGCAATACCAGCAACTGCTCCTAATTTACCAAGTAATCCACCTAATTTGCCTATTATTCCTGTTATTTTACTTCCAATTCCTTTTTAATGCTGAACCAAATTTTTTTAAATTGTCTACAGAAAAAGAACTTTTTTTATTTTAGATCCTAAACTTTTTAAAAGTTGTGCCAAGTATATTTCAGAACTCAAAATGCCATTCATTTTTGTCCCTGAATTTATCAAAACTACTTCCTATTTTACTTCCAACAAACGGTATTTTTTTCGAGCTTATTCACCAATCCGTTTAATCCGTTGGAATTAATCATTTTACTTCCTAATCTTGATAAAATACTATCAACTTTACTTGTTGTTGGTATTAAACTAGCCATTTTAGCCTTTAGTTTCTCTAATCCAGAGCCGCCAACTTTGTTTCCAATTTTTGATATTTTTTCTTCTACTTTTGCAGCAGCAGGCAATATAGATTGCATTTTAGATTTTAATTTGTTCAAAGGACTATCTTCGGCTTTTACACTCAACAATAATTCTAATTTATTCCCATCAGCCATTTTATCCCTCCTTTTTCCTCAAAATCCATTATTGCTCTACACCATTGGAAGAAACGAACGTTATCCATATCCAGAACAACGTTTGGGTCTTTTTATTTTTTTCTCTTTACAATAAACTCCCATTTCATTTTAACCATTGGGTCGTTGTATTGTTCTTCCGCTATTTCAAGGTCATGTTCAATTTTCTTTTCTTCTTCTCTTTTGGCTTTTCCATAAACATCACGATTGTGTTACACAATTCAACTAACGCCTCTGAATCGTTTTCAAAAAAATCTATTTTTTCTAGCTTCTTTAGGAAATTCAACCATTTTTAGGCAATACTATTGTTGCAAATGCAAAATAATCATTGTCGATTGCAAAATTTAAAACTGCTTTTTGATACAATTGCAAATTTTGTGGTTTGGTCAACTGAAAAATCAAAAAAACTTTGTATTCCCTTCCCGCATCCACATATATCTCTTGTTCCTTAATATTCAACGCTTCCTAAATTATCAATAAAAAAACATTATTTTCTTGTTCCAATTTCTTTTCTTCTGTTCTTTCATTTTTCTTTATTTGACATTTTTATATCCTCCTATACTATTTCTTTATATTTTGCACATTGAACTGTATATTCAATAGTGACATCTTTAGTATTATTCTTTCTTTTCTCCGCCTTTTTTTGAACTGATACACCTTCACCGTTTCCGACAATTTTATTCATTCCCGAATTATCTATATATGTCAATGTTCCTAACACGCCTTTTTGGATTTGCATTACATTTTTGTTAAAAATATATCATCATCAGAACCCTTGATAGTTGTAATTTTTTTATTTCTCTTTTTGTTACTCTTGTTTGTATTGTAATAACGTTTCCTTTTTATGCCTGGATCACGTAATGTGTGTGAATCCTCTGTCGGATTATTTTTCTATCTCAGTAGCTTCCTTAATTAAATATCCAATTCCTGCTCCTGGAAAATTTATAATTAAATCTACTTGACTTAAATCAGATGATTTTTTTCTAAAAAAATTATTTCCCATTTTCTACCTCCCTATGCCGTTAATGGTTCGTCGTGCCAAACCAATGTAACTTCAATTTTTTTCTATTTCTGTACTGATTGTAAAATCAATTTTTTACATTTCTAAGTGTACGATTGATGTAATCATCTACAGTCAATCCTGTCTGTGCCGAAGTGTCTTCAATGTTTGGGACTGTAACTTTAAACAAGTATTCACCACTATTATTCTTAGCAACTGCTCCTTGTTTCCCCATTGCTAACATTACTCTATTCAATAATGCTTCAACTTTTGGAATACCTTCGCCATCCATTGTTGTATTCTTTTTCTTCAATTAACATTCTAGCCAAATTAGTTTCGATATTATGCACAATCGCATCTATTTTAATAGTTTGGTCTGCATGTCTTACACCATCAGCACACCAAGAACCGCTTGTTACAGCATTGTATCCAACAAAATTTCTAGTGTAATTAATATTGCCTTCTTCATTATCGCTTTCTTCCGTCAAAGTTTTAGCCGACGGATCTACTCCTAATATTCTTCTGTCGCTCCAACGCCCATTGATTCCTTGAGCAAATGTATAAGCCGGCAATCCGAATATATCCAGGTTTCCACCTTCAGCTTTTCCTGCCATAAAATATATTCTTACACTTTCTTTTTAATTTATTATTCTCAGCTGTCGAATTAGCCACAACTGCAAATTTAACATTTCTAGTTAGCCATTTAGCCAATGCTTTTGTAAATTCTTCATCATAAAAATCTACAATCACACCGTAAAAATCGCCAGTTGGTAAACTATCTAAAAATTCTTCATTTGGCGTTGCTTTACTTGCACAATACCAAACATCTGGCTGTATTACATTTCCATCGCTATCCTCTTGTGACAAAAATGTTTCCACCCCTTTGTACATTTTAGAATCAGCCCCAAAATCTGTTTTTAACATCATCCAATTTTTGTGTATTTCTTATAAGGCTTGTCTGCCTCTTTGGTTAAAAAAATAAGACTTTCCCAAAATCACCTAGTAATAAAGGCTTTGTTGGTCTTATTACCGTTACTTTTATTTTCTTAGCCATTCTCTACCTCCGTTTTTACTTCCACATCTTTTATTAAATCTCTTACTCTTTCGCTTGATTCTCGCCAATTCATTTCTACATCAAAACTAAATCTGTAAATATATTGACTGCCCTCAAGGAAAGTTAAATCTTTTATTTCTATCTCGTCATCGCTTAATCCGAATCCGTTCCTAATCAAGTCGTGTCTTTTCTTAAATACTATAACCTCAAGTAATTCGCTAGCCATTTCTTCTGCTCTTGACTGTGTTGGTGCATAAAAATCAAATTGCAAATAAGCAATAACTAATCTCAAAGCCTTTTCCTTAATTTGCGTATCTGTTGTTTCAACAGTTCTATATGCACTGTATGCCGACTTATTAAGACTTATCACATGCATAACAGCGCATTCTGTTGGCTTTTTAGCTACATAATTATCACGAATAACTTGAAAATCTACGAAACTGGCTAACAATTTTTCTCAATATTTCGTTTTTCATTCTTGCACCCTTTCAATATAATAAATTCTAAGTTCATCGTGTTTCATATGGTTCTTTGCTGTTGTTACAATATAGTTTTTCCCTCAAATTCAATTTTATTTTTTTCAAGTCAATATCAATATAACAGTATATTTTTTTAGTATCTAAAGTCACTTGTATCCCTTGATCACAAGCATACTTATATCCTGTCTATTAAGATTAAATACCGCTCCCTCAAAATCTATACTTTCATCAACTTCAACCAGTTCCGAATTAATCCACTTGCTTGTTCTTTTTTTGATATTTTGCATTTACTAAAAAAATTTCTTTGGTATAAACGTTTTATGTGTCATTTTGTATGCCCCTACAATCTCATAATTTATTGATTCATAAAAGCGAATGTGTGTCCATAAGTGGTTTTTGTTGAATTGTTGCCTTTTTGTCTTATTTTTTTATAGTTTTTGGATCGAGTGCTGCAAAGTTCCCACTTGCTATTGTTTTCTTTATTTTTTTGAACTACAAATTCTCCTAGATTTTTCATAAGCCTGTTGCCCAGTCATTCCACCTTGAATAATTTGTTCGACTTGATTTTTCATATATTCTTTTATCTCGTTCTGTGCGTTTGCAGTACCTACTGATAACCTAAAAAACGGTCTCGGAGGAATACCACGGCTTGTCCCATATTCGTTAAAAACAGCATAATCCTGAACTGAAACACCGTTATTGCTCCCATCTCCTAAAACTCCAACTTTCACAGCATGAGAACTCAAATACTTCAGTTCCTTATCAAGTTTTTCTAGCCCCTCTAATTCATATACAATTTCAGCCATATATCCTCCTCACAACACTTTCAATTTTCTCTCTCTTATTAGCCACAAAATCCACAAATGTGTAAGAAATATCATCGATTTTATAACTCTTATACTTCCCACTCTCTTCATCCATGCTATTAATAAAGTCATTTACAAGCATACAAAGCTCATATTTAAGCCAACTAGGTAGTTCATCATATCCAGCTTTATAAGTTACTTCCAACTCTTGTTCTTTATCACAACAAGGGCAACGCTTAAACTTAACCATCTCAATATAATTCCCACAACGCTTATACTCTTCGTTAATGCTAATCTCTTTAACTTCAACAACTGGACGTTTATTCAAATAAATTCGCTTATTATATTCATAATCCTCTGTAAGTTCTTCAACTTCTAATTTGTATCCAATTACATTCTCAATCTGACTAATTGCAATGCCAAGCAAGGTTCCAACCCTAGCTTTTTCATTATCTGCTAAGGTTGTACCCGTTATTTTTTCGTAGTCCTCTACTGTTATCAGCATTTAAACCACCTCTATTTTACTTTTTAAAAACCGAGAACGCTTTGGCTCTTGTAACTTTTTCCTCGATTCTAATTCTAGTAAAATATGTTGTAATTCTCTTGTCAGGGTCTCTATACAATTCTTGCTCAAAGTTTTGTTTCATAACATATGTATAACCTTTCGCAAAGTCGCAGAATACAGCCGGATATTTACCAGTTGCTATATCATCCAAGAATTCTTCAACATAAACTGGGTATCCATTGAATCTCATTGTAGCTCCGTCTCTAATTGTGTTCCATAAAGGCACACCGTTCGCATCTTTCCACAATTTCATTTCTTCATATAATTTTGGCGAAACATAGTAAGCCGAACCTTGTCTATAACTTAATTTCATACCAGTTTCAAGTTTCACCATATCTTCCCAAGAAACTTTATTTACCGCGCTAGTTGTTACTGCACCAGCTAATACATCTGCATTTGTTAAAAATCCCTCAATGCATTGTTCTGTTGTAGTGTTGTAAGTTCCTTTTAATGTTAAAGCTGATAACGTTTGACCGAATTCTTCTGAAATAGCTTCTTTTATTTCACCAACAATATCAAACGCTGTATCTGCCCTTGTTTCATCTGTCACAGGGTATCTAACTTGTCTCATTCCCGCAGTTATTTCGATTTGGCTATAAGCCAAAAGAACCGTCTCTAGTATTCCCAGCACGCTTCTTTTTACAATTTCATTTGCTTCAGTTATTTCATTTCTAACTGGAATAATGATTGATTTTTTCTTTTAAAGTTACAATTTTACCTTTTCATCAGAAGTTGGAAACCTCTTTTGTTTCTTTCAAAATTTCATTCGATAATACTAGAAGGCATTAAAATCAGAGTTACCCCTGTCGTCATTATAGGTGCTTTAATTAACCCTTCGACATTTCTATCCCTGTTTTTTAAAAATTTCACAAATACATCAGTTTCTTTTTTTCTCTTCTGTTTCAGGATTAGGCACACCTTTTTTTCATAAGTCCATCTAAAGATTTACCCATTTTTTTCAAGTTCTTCATTTGCTTTTTCAACTTTTGCGCTTCCAATTCTTCATTTTTTCTTCAATGCTGCTGCTAAATCTTCATTTGCTTTTTTTAATATCCTCCGTGTTTTGATTCATTCCTTTTTCTAAATCTTCAATATTTTTGGCATATTATCATCTCCTTTATTTTTTTATTTATATTATTATCGCCTTTTACTGCTTGCACAGTCGCTCCAGGTACTGCACCTTTTAACACAATGCTACGCTTCCACAACCTCAAACTCTTTAATAAACCTTACATCCACATCTCCTTTATCTGTATTGAATTTTCCAAACTCACGGCTTTTTGATAAGTCCGCCTACAGACATTTGATAATTCGCACCTTTTTTTCATCATTGAATATACTTTTTGAGCTTCTTTGTTAAGTGCATTTCCATTATTATCTGTGGATAAATCTAATTGTCCTATAAATTTAAGATTTCCTTGCTCATCTTGATGTAATTTTCATTACTCCTAGTTCTCGTTCCCAATTGTGCATATGCAACAAGAAATAAGTTTTATCCTTATCTACTTTATCTAACGATTCCTTAGTAAATACATCGCTATAAAGCATCTAAAAACACTATGTGTTACTAACTGCCACTTCGATTATCCCTTTTTTTCTGTTTCATTTTTCCTGTTTCAAAGTTAAACCGACAGACATACTTTTTCTAATTTTTTTCTGGCATTTTTACCTCCTTTATATCAATTCACAATGACAATTTATAATCTCACTCGCTGGTGCTCCCCAACTGATGCGGATATTTAAGTCCACAACTAAAAGTTTCATTTGCCGGGATAGTTTCCTTATCACATTTCAAATGAGTTTCTCTGTCAGTTTTACCTACTCAACGTGCCACCAAGTCTTTTTCCAGTCCTGCCTGCTCCAATCCATTGTGATACGTTGTTGTTGCGGTAGTAGCCGTTTCAGTTCTTGCAATAACCATTGCTCTTTTTCTTTTCCATTCCTTTAACTTTTTGAGTTATTTCTTTTTGCAATATCCCTTATATTTGTTCCACTTTCCTGCCTACGAACTATGATTTTTGTTTAAAAATATCTTTCGTGGTTTTAGTGATATTTGTTACCTTTTTCAGCAATTACCTTTTTACTTAATGTTTTTTTAACGTTTTTGTTCTTAACCGCTGGGATCGACTTCTTATCAATTCCACGATGTGTAATCAAGAAATTAGATGTCTCGTTTACAGTTTCAAATATTCCTTTTTAGCTCTATAAACAATTGATTACTAAACGTTTCCCAAAGCAAATTCCCTAAAAACATCTGCTCATTTACATCAATATCACCACGAAGTTGCTTAAATACCAGTCTTAGCCGTCCAAATAATTTAAGTATTAATCTATTTCGCATTTTCAACTGTCTTTTTGCGATTATCTTTTTGAGAATTAGTCAGTTTGATTTTTCTTCATTTTCTTCTTCGCCATCGTCTTCCTCCTCAACTGGTTTTTCTTGTTCATACATTTCTTTGAGTGATGTCATTGATGTACTTATTAAAATATCGTCTCCGTTCTCAACGGGCGGATATTCAAGCTCTGCTCTCTTCTCATTTATTGTTAAATAACTAAGATTGTTAAGCATTGCCATTTTTCTCTTTTCTGTCTTCTTTGAGCACTCCAATTGTGCTTGTATCAAAATCAATGTATTCATTATTTTTCTAGCTTATCTTTCATAATATTATTAAGATACTCAGCTATTTTGTTCGACAAGTGGCAATATGTTCTCTGTATACAAATCTTTTTTTAGCCTCTTTATAGTTGCTAAACTTGCTGTTTGTTCTATCCCCAATTAAGATACTCGGCACATTCATTACAGCAGCAGTTGTGTTCCTTATTTCGTCCATAGCATTTTAAAAAAATCAAAGTCCTGTGGTGAAAAAGTCTGCCTCTTTTATTTCTGCACCTTCTCCATCCAGGATAAGTGCTTTTCCCTACATTCCTAGATCCGCTATTCTGTTCTATTTCATTCTTAATCTCTTTTTTTCTTAAAAGCGTTTAGGAACTTTTTTTAACAACGATTATAAGATTTCTCTTGCCTCGTTTTTTTAATATGCTGTTGTTCCACTGCATTATGTAACACCAGTAATTATGTAAAAGCGGTTAATGACTGCACCTTACTTATTCCTCGACCTGCTCCAGCGATATTATCGTAAATATTTACACCTTTTTATGTAGTGAAACATCTTTAGATCTTCGCCTTTGTACTCTTTGCCATTTACTCTTATTGATTTTGATACCATTCAATACATTTTTGATTGTCATATTCGATATAATAAGAACCTTTTTTTAAATAAAATTAGTTCGGCTTTTTGTATACAAATCAATTCTCATTACAAGCAACTCGCCAAACAAGATGTAATATAAAGCAAAATAATTAATAAACTGGTCTGTGTTGAGCAAAGAATTAGGATTTTTGCAATGTATTTAACTACATAGCTACTTTTTAACATCTCTAACATTATCCCCCATATCCTTTTTATAAGTTCCCCATTTTAAATTATTAATCGCTTCATTTATTCTTGTAATAGCCGAACTTGTGAAAGGGTTCTTGTACAATTGGCTCAAAAACTTTTCAGGATCTTTCGTCTCCAAGAGAATAATTATTTATAAATTCTGATAGCGTAACTGGCGACCTGGTACTCCAAAATCCTTTTTGAAAAAAATATTAAGTCTCATTATCCACCTCCTTGTCTTTATAATAATGTTTTATTTGAAACATATGGCGTATATTCACTTATTCCATATTTAATCGCTATCGAATGCATGTGGGTCTATATTAAAAAGCTTCTTGGTTTTTCGGATTTTTAGCAATTAATCCGTCTTTGTTATAAAACCATTTCATTTCTGTTAGTTCCCTATATGTATTCGGACATACATTTTTATCAATAAATATATTTCTGAATGATTGTATTTTTTTCTCACACCTGCCTTGCTCATATCAGTTGTTTTTACCGAATTAATCAAAAGTCCATTCACATTAAAAAAATTCTATTGACTTAGGTTCTTGGCTATCAGCATATACAACTTCGCCTTCTTCTATCATTTTTTTGGATAATTTCCATTTCTAGCATTTCAGGATCCCAATAGATGGTTGTCATAAAATTCCTCATAGATATACAAGTCATTCAGTTCCTCGTCTATCACCATTCTCACTATTGCGTTATAGGAATTGCTAAAACCGAAATCGAATCCAGCAAATCTATTCCATTTACCTTCAATTATTTTCTCTATTCTTGATTGTTCCATATGATGTAAATTTCTAAATAATGTATCCCCAGCACTTCCGAATCTCCCTAATGTCTTTATTGCTCTTAAATAGTCATCTGTTTCAGTTTCCAAGTCTGCTATAAAATTGTCGGGCAAAAATTTGTTGTCTGTGTATACTGAATGATGTAAGTATATATTTTCAGAAAATACATTCCCTTTTTTTCAGATTTACTTCATTCTTTATTTTTCATAATCCGTTCAGCATATAGATTATTCTCATCTTTACCAACACTCTTTAATACTTCTGTCAAATATTTATACGTCCATACTCCAAACTCGTTAGGATTAGTTGTTAAAATCAATATGTTTCTATTCTTAATACTTCTCAATCTTGATTTAAGCTCTTTTAAACGATTTATAATCAATCTCATCTGCCTCTTCTATCCAAATAGTATCTATATCTTTTATTGATTTGATTTTTCTTAACATTGTCCAATCCTCTAAAAAAATAAATTCAGTTCCTGTTACAGTACAAGTAATTTTTCATCGGCGTTGTTGTAAAATAAAAATATTTTTCCAATCCAAAACTATATATGATGTCTTGAATATCCGCATAACAGCTTTCTTTTTAAGTTCTCTCTTATCTGCCTTACAACCAAAATTTTTTTCTTTTTTCTTGTAATGATAAGAGCACTAATTTAACTGCTGCGTTGTATGACTTGCTGCTTCCATATCCGCCTAGCAAAAAAATAAATATGTTGTCTGTTATCTAACAAAAAAATTCTTTAAAATGTTTATTTACTTCTCTCACTATTTCCATCAGATTCCCTCAACTTAATTTCTATTTTGTTATCTTTGTTTATATCAGTATTCAATTTAGATTTTTTTCAATTTCTAGTTTTTTTCTTTTTTTGGATATTCTCGTTTTTCCAGTTCTGTTTCCAACTCTGCCTGCCGATAGCTTCCAACAATCTGTCCGCCTTTGTAAATCTCTTTTTTCAAATTCTTTTAAGACTTTTTAGGCGTGTATTTATACGTTTCAGAGTCTCATCATCTTCCAATCAATTTCCAAAAATTTTTTTCTTTTAACTTTCTTTTCTCGTTTTTCTAATTCCAACAATTGCTCTTTCAAATCGTTATAATTTTCATCTGCGATTTTAGTTAAAATTGATTGACTTTTTTTCGATTTGGATTTCTCTAACACTTTTTTTACTTTGTTGTAATAAGTTCGTTCAGTTACTGAAAATTTTTGCAAAAATTTTTTCTTTTTGGAACATTATTAAGAATGTCTGATTTTTATTTGTGTTTCCTTATTGTTTGCACCACTTTTTATTTTTTGGTGCATTTTTTTAGAATTTGGTGCATTTCCTTTCAGTTGCAACTTTTTGCCATTTTTCTCTTTTTTTCCAACTGTTAATAGTATTTGCACTAATTTTTATATTTTTTTAGATAGTTCAGTGACTCCTGCACCATTTTTAAATTCGTTCTTGATTAATAATTTTTATGTTTTTCATCTTTCATTTTTTTCCTTTACCTTTTTTTAGTTTTTAGACAAAAAGAGCCGACTTATAAATAGACTGTTTCCAATCTATATATAAATCGACTCACAAACTTTTTGCTCTTGTCTTTTATTCTATTGTATCACGCCATAGTTCTCTCCCTTTTAATTTCTTATCTTTGAATTTAAAAGTCACTTTGACTTCTCCTTTCATTGAAATTACTTTTTAGTAGTTCCACAACGCAAAAAATATTTTTTATCATTTTCAATTTGACTTATCTGCTCTTTACTAAGCATTTTTATCACTCCTTTATTATACCTTATTTTGCCAGTTTTTTTCAAGTGTTTGAGTTTTTGTTTTTTTCTTAAAAAAATTAAAATTCTAAACAATAATTTTTTTGATTTTTTTCCATTACTTCCTTTATGCCTTTCGAACAACTTTTTCACATGTTTCAAATTATGATAGACTATATTACTTGCTCTTCGTTCAAATTGAAATCGTGCTTGCATAAAAATACGACATATAAACTTTATGATTATTTAAAGTATTATTTGATAAAAATCCAATAAAATCTAATAACTCTTCTATATTTTCACCCTTTTTAAATAATTTAATTGCTTTAGTTATTTCGTTTTTGTAATTCATCTAAACCTTTTTCAACGCTTTTTATGTTTTTGAATAATAATTTCCTAATCGACCATAATTAAGAACTCCACCATAGGTTTTTATGTTCCTTTTTCGCTTTTTTTCTATATATGATCTCGTATTGTCTAGAGTGTCTTCTATCATTTGTTTAGTCTTTTTGTTCTTTGTATCCTTTAACAAACCAGAAGTCTGCCCGTTCTTTAGGTGGAATAATTTTTCTAAAAGCTCCCCAAAGAATCGCCTTCTATTTTGCACTCTTCACAACAAAAAAAGTACTCGTAGTCAGGCATTTTCTTTTTTTAAAAATTCTAAATTCTAAACATCCGTCATCAATAATTTTTCATGCCATTATATTGTTTTTACCGCTTTGATATAGTTCCCACACTTGCCACATCGAAAAAGTGTTTCGACAACTTTAAATTTCTTTTCCATTTTTTTGTCTCCTTTTTTAAATATGATTAATTATACCATTTTACACTCTAATTACAAAAATACAATCAAATTTATTATTGCGTAAATCAGCAGAATATTTAAAAACCAAAAAAACTAAAAAAATACATCACATTATAAGGCGTATAATTAATTTTTAGTTATTCCTCTTAATTTCTTCTTTACATCTTCAACTAAAAGCATACAGATAACTAACTAAAAAGAAAACTAAAAAAATATTGTAACTGCTGCACTTAAAAATTCTCATTATTATTTCCATTTACTCCTCCCAACTCTATAAATTTTCTCCGTAATTATTTATTTTGTCATATTGTTCCCTCATTTTTTTCAAGCTCTGATTCACGTTCAGATATTTTTTTCTCAAGCTCTTTAAGTTCGCCTTTATTTTTTTGCTTTCCAAATATTCTTTTTAATTCCTTAAATTTATTATCAAATTGGCATTCTATTTCTTCGATACTCAAATTTCTTGATTGATAGTTTTCCTTTCACTTCAGTTATCGCTATATTCAATTCAATCCTCTTTTTTAAAATCAAGTTCAAAAGAAATACAAAAATAATCTATATAATTCATGCTTTCTTTTATTTCAAAGTTTTTCAACTGTTTCGTCTTTTCAATATTTCAGTTAATTCTTTTATCTTTATTCCGTATAATTCAATAAGTTTCATTTTCTTCTCCTAATTTCTATCGTTTTTCCCGACATCATCCAAACGTTCTTAATACCATTTTGCTGACATCAGCAATATGCTTTTTGTTGACTTCAACAAAATGATTTTTATCCTGGATCTATTATTTTTCAATAAAAACTCATACAATCCGTAAGCCATAAGTATCCCAAAACCTAAACTTGCTAACATTCCGAGCAGATTATAATTCTTCATTCTTTCTACTGCATTTTCAAATATTGTCCAAATAAATACAATCCAAAATAAAAATTGGTACTAATAATATTAACAATATTGCTATTTTTCATTTTTCTCCTCCTAATCTTTCTCTAATAAAAACGACTTTCTGTGACTGAACTTTTAAAAATACAAGTTCAGGAATTTCCCCAATCCTATTTATTTCGTCCAGCACATCTAAACACTCCTGCTTTAACTGTTCCACATGTTCCTTTACAACCACTTTCTTTATTTCTTTAACCTGCTTTTTGTAGTATTCTTCTGCTTCGTTGCCAGTCATTCCATAGTGTTCTTTAAAAAGTTTCAAAATACCTTCTTTTAATTCTGCCATTTTTATTTCTCCTCCTTAATAATTCCTCTGTAATACCCCTCTTTAAGCCTTTTTCTAAACAATTTAAAGTGACTAGGGTAAACTTCTAAAAGCTCATAAACCAGCCTTTCATTCAAGTAAACTGGCTCTAAATGATATTTTTCCAAAAAATTTTGCTTAGGAATGTTATGTATCTCTGAATGGTGCTGTCTACATAAACTCAAAAACCTTGTTTCTAATCCTGTATCAAATTCATATCCACCTATTTCATTTACATTATCATAATGCTCCAAATCAACCGTATTGTATTCGTTGTGTGGTTTTCCACAAATACAGCATATCCTTTTTCTCAAGCAACTTATAACATATCTCTGTATGTCTGGAACTATTTCCCTTATATGCCTTGCTCTTTTATCCTTTGGATCTAATATATACAAATTTACATCCTGCTCTATTGCGAACTCGATTATAAACTGTATAAAGTTTGTTGCCTGTTCCAAAGTCAAGGTATTCTTTTTCATTGGCGACAAACTAAAATTGCTTATTTCATATGTTGTTCCAAACAAGGCTTTGAAATAATTTTTTTGTATAATCTAAATCCCAGCCTTTTTGAATTTGCAAACTGTTCAAATAGGACATAGCAAAGTTTCATCTGTTCATCTGTTATGGTGTTTTGCGGTATTATCTCTATTTCATACTCATTTAATTCATCTTGCCACTCTTTTATTTTTGGGACTGGCTTATTCGTTGCATAATATAGTTTTTATTTTTGTTTGTTCTGTCTATTTCTGTGTAAGCCATTTCTCTTAGCCTTTCTTTTCTTTATAAATTTAATATTCTTAAATAAATTAGCATTTAACTTCATAAAAGTTAAAATCGCTATCATTTACTTTTATTCCGCTTAAAAAGCCTTGCTTTTTATTCTTTCCAATACATTTTCATCCATTTTTCTTCCTTTCCTAACTTTAAAAATATAATTTCAATGTTTTTTCACACTTATAATATATTTTTATCATTCTTATTATATAAATTTTTGCTATTTTTTTATATTTTATTTACTATTTGCATAAAAAAATCACAGCTAAATTAATAACTGTGATTTCTATTTTTATTATTTTTACATCATTATTTCAATTTTTTCATTATTCACAATAAAATCTATTTCTTGCTTTACTTTATTTTTCTTTAAACCTTTTTAATCCAGAAAAAAACAAACCTTAACAAGTATTTTTTTAACAAAAAAACATCATATATGAAACCCTAAAAATAATCGTCCACTTATATAAATTCCCAAAAAAACTTGACTTTTTGCATTATCAAATATAATACTATTAGTAGTCAATAATCGTTTAAAAATGCCTTTTTATATTTTCAGGGCTTCTTTTTAATTCGTTTAACATTTTTTTCAATTTTTTTCATTATCCCATTTTTTTATCTTTTTGGAATTTCGAAATCCCAATTTCATTAAATGAATCAACATCCAAAAGCGTATCTAATGTATCAAACTTTCTTTCAATAAATTCTGATACATTAGGATATTTTTAATTTCATTATTAATGTACAATTCTGTATACTCTTTTTAATATTTCGGTGCTTTTTAATATTGCTTCTGCATATAACACTTCTTTTTTTAAATCAGATTTTATTTTTTTAAAATAGAAATTAATTGAATCAAAAATAATATTAAAAAAATATTAAAATTTCAACTCTCATACAAAACACCTCTCTACTTATTTTTGTTTTTATTTTTATCTTTCGTTTCTTTCATATATTTATTTGCAATACTTTTTAAACATTTTAGAAGCTTCGCTATAAGAAGCCTTTATTTCTTTTATTGCTTTTTCATTGCTTTCTTTCTGTATTCTCATACAATATTTGCAGAACCACATCATTAAAAATGTAAATACTATTGAAATTGCTGAAATCGGGTTTATATTCAATAACTTATCAACAATTTCACTCAAAACTTTCATTTATACCTCCGGTGTTTCATTTTTAAAAATTCTTTAATTAATTATATCTTAAAAAGTAGCAAAAGTGCAACAAAAAAATTTAGAGTTTTTTGACATTGTAAAGTAAAATATTACAAATCACAGTTATTATTCAGTTGTCATTGTCCTTTTTATTAATCCAATCAATTTCTTTTTATTTCAATTTCTCAATTCTGCTTTTTTTCTATCCAGTTCTGCACATATGCTAATGCTTCAGTTAAGTCCTTTCTCTTAATATCACGATAACTTGCAACTCCAAACCTATCCTTTAAATCTCTGTAAATTGCTGGAAACATTAAATTTCTGTCAGCGTCTATCACATCTAGTCTTTTGATAAACTCTTATTGAAACTGCTTTTTTGTAATTTTTCTTTTGTTCCGTATGATCTATTCTTATCTCGTTGTCAACTTTGTTTTTCCACGATGTCAATTCTATGCTTGACACTTTTCATTTCATTTGCCTGCAATATGATCATATCTTCTACTGTCATTGGTTTTTGAAGCTGTTCGATTTTTTCGATAAGCTTAAACCTTGTTTCAGCATTATATCTTGCACCAAGTTGCAAGACACCTTTGTAATTTAATAAAAAGGCAGGCTGTTTTCTGTTAAAATTATCCGTATATTCAGTCGGCACAAAAATGAGCCGACCTCTTTCTTCTCCCAATTTATCTATTTCATCCCTGATATCTCTTAAAATACTTTTTGTGATCTTTTCCTGTTATTTCCGCCACTTCTAAACTTGTCAATGTATTTTTTTAGCTTCTATGTTTATTAATTCGTTCATTAATTTTCATCTCCAATCATCATTTCAATGTATTTTTTTGCTTTCTTGAAATCCTCAATTCCGTTTTTCTTATCTGCTCTTAGCACGTATTTGATGATATTTCCGTGACAAAAGCTATTAAAATCTTTCACAGTAGCCTTTATCACATCAATCGCTTCCACATCTAACCCATCCAATTTATAATGATTTGGGCTATTTATATTATCATTTTCTGTCATTTCTCACTCCTTTGTACTTGTGCACCCTAACTTGTGTATGCATAAGTTTATTTAATAAATTGTTTCAAATTAGGGTCTAAAAATAATTTTCCCCTTAAGTATTTTTCCCATCTTCCCTGAAAATTGCTTTTTCCGTTTTTCCAACTTACTCATATTGCTTCTATGAACTTCTTCAAATGCTTCTATAATTAGTTCATCATTAAACCAAGTTCTTTTGCTTGTAATAATCAATTACAAAAAAACTGATTGCCGTATGCCCCTAGTTCAAGCGTTGTGCCTATCGCAATGTAATACATATCACAAATAGCATCTAATTTCTCTACATTTGTTTTAGCTTCCAAAAAAATTCCTTTAGTTCTTCATCAAACAATCTATTTCTTAATTTTATCCGCTCAATACTTGTTGCTTTGTGCATTTCCTTGTTTAGATATTTTTCTTGCCCAAAAGCCACGTAGAACTCCTTAACAAGTTTTTTCCATTTTCTCCAAATATCTTATATCCATTTTTTTCAAATCTGATATTTCTGCATTTATCATTTATTATTCCCTCCTATAAAATTTCTATTCTTATCCCTGCATTTTCCTTGTCAACTTCATAACCTAAAAACACAGGAACAATATTTTCCATATTGTCGTTCTCTATCCATTCATTTTCCTGCATTAAGTCTAACGGAAGCTGTGCAACATTCACATAATCAAATGCTCTTTTTACTATTTCTTATGAAATAAAATCCAATTTTGTAAGGCTTTTCTTTGCCTTTTAGCATTTCCCTGAACTTTATTCCTTCTTGCCACTCATTCATCAGCTGTATTTTTTTCTTATATTTCATCACAACTTCTGAATTTATTAGCCTTTTACCTGTCCAACGCTTGCTGTTTTTTGAACTCGGCACATTTCCAGATATAAAAATTCTCATTGCTGCTTTCTTCTCCCTTCTTTTAACTTAAATTTATACAACTCATCGTAGGAATATTCCAAAGCCTTTTGCAATTTGCTTTCAGGAATTTTCCAGTTAAATTGTTCTATGCTTTTCACATTTTCCACGATGCCTTTTTTTATAAATTTAATCCATTCGTTTTTATCAGTTGTAATCAATTCATCGTTGTTTATCCTTAGACAAATAAGTTTTTATTTTTCTCCATTTATCTCATCCCAATAAGCAATTTCTTGTATTTCTGAACTTGAATTATTGCATTTTGCACACGAAAAAAATCACCATATTCCACATCATCGATTTCATCAAGCACTTCTCCATCTTTTATTCATTTCTAAAATCTCAGAAATTCCGCCTGTTATGTCCTGACAAAAAAACAATCACATCCACATTTCTTACATTTCCACATTTCTTATCCTCCTAAAATATTTCTTCCTTGAATCCGTGTTTTTTAACCATTTTTCTTGAAAATTCTTTTTCTTCATTTGTACAGTTTGGTAAATTACATATTCCTTTGTGTACCCCTGCCCAAAAAAAGCCAAGTTATTTCTCGGCATATTTTTATTATGTTTATACATAAATTCTTTTTATTTTTGTCCATGTCGTAAGTTAATAACACCTTCTTTAATTCGTCTTGATAACTGTTCATTTATCCTCCTAATATAATTCCTCAAAATCTTTTTTTATAAATCTCTTCTTCGGCTTTCCCAGTTAAAAAAATATAAGTTTTGCATTTGCTTCGGATTCTGTCCAATAATTTATCGCTGCCGTTTATGTTGAAAAAAAGCTTGATAATTGCTTAGCATCTAAATTTGTGTTTATTATTAGCGGCTTATTGTTCTCATAAATAAAATTCAGGATCATAAACATTTTTTTCTTTTTCCCCAGTCACTTAAAAAAATTCATTTCCCAGGTCATCAAAAATTATTAATTCTGCTTTTTGACAATCTGCTGAATAAAAAAATCATCATTCTCATTTTCAAAACTTTTTATAGCTTTTTTTCTGATTTCTTCTAACAAATCGGATAAAGTTGTCTTGTAAACAAGATATTTTTTTGATTCAAAGCGTTCATTATGCAGGTTGTATAATAAGTTTTGCCAGTTCCAGGATTACCACTCATTAATATTCCGAGCCCTTTTTGTTTGATTATTTCAAAGTTTTTACAATATTTCTCAAACGACTTTTTATATTCAGTTTCTTCAGTCGTTTTAACTTCTGCATTTTCAAATCTTTTTATACCAATCCTGCTCTGTTAGTTTTGATAAACCCATATTTTTTTCAATGTCCTGTTCTTTAAAAAAATACTAGCTGACACAGTTGGGGCACTAATTCCAGTCATCGAATCCCTTTGAGTAGTCTGGCTTATAATCATTGTGCTTGTCAAACCCTTTTTTCTCAGCATTTCCTGTATAGCTTCTCTTATTCCCTGTGTTTCCATTTTTATTTCCTCCTGTTTTTTGTTTTAAATAACTCTCAAACTTGTTTCCAAAAAGTGTTTCCGGACGCAAATATTTCTCCATATCTGTGCCTAGCCATTCTTTGCACTTCTTGTCTATAACAATTTTAAAGTCTTCCAGCTCATATTTTTCTCTTAGCCTTGCTTTTATGAGTTTTTGTGTTTTAGTTGATGTTGAACTATATTTTTCTTTTCCTGTACGTTCTGTTTTTTTGTTCAAATAATCTATCACCGAACTATATATATTATTTAATATATTAGTATTATTATAATTATATATAGTATTATTATTTTGTCGGATTTTTTTCCGAGTTTTTTTGACTCTTTTTCGGATTTTTTTCCGAGATTATTCGGATTTTTCCGAATTTTTTGTTCAGAATTCGGATTTTTTCCGAGTTATTGTCTTTAAATTCATTCCAAGTTTTACCTTTTTGCAGTAATTCTTATTAAATCCTTTTTTTACCTTGCTTTATATATTCGATAAGCCCCTTTTCCTGCAATACTTTTTAAATTTCTGTATACAGTATCAGACTTTTCGAAAAAAACATCGGCAATTCTTCGAGTATCAAATTTCTTGATACAAAATAATATGTTTTATTCTCAATAATTTCTTCTTTTGCCCAAGCAGGTGCTTCGTAAAAGCAAAGAAAATAAAAATCCCTTGAGTAGCGTTTATTTGCCACTCCATGCATTTGGCATTGTTTAAATATGTCGAGAATCTCATAGTTCCACTTCCTCTCCCTACATCTTGTGTTTTTTTCAACAACTTGTGCTATAATAAACACAAGATATAGATTTCCATAATTTTTTTCCTGGCACTCTTTGGAGTGCTTTTTTTATTTTATTTTTTTAATCCTTTGAACTCGTTCTCCATCATTTTTTTCTATTATATAAAACTCATCTTCAGTTACACTTCATCTTCAATTATCTTCAAAAACTTTTTAGACTTATATCATATATTCTTTTTTATATTTTTTTCCTGGTTCAGTATATAATTGTTGTATTCTTGGATTCGATGGCTTAGAAGTTGTTGGCTTAGGATTTGTACCTCTCATTTGCATTTTTTTACCTCCTTTTTTTGTGATATAATATTAACAAAAACAAAGGAGAATTACTATGAATTCTATTGATTTGAAAATATTAAAAATATATTTCTGTAAAGAAAAAAAGTTAGATGCGACGATTTATTAAAGCGATTCAATTATCATTCAAGAGATGTTTTTAGATATAAGGATCGATAATATTCTTGAATATGTCTCAAACTATTACGACAATAACATTAATGACGATATTATTGAAATTAATCCTAACGGCATCACTTTTCCTTGAAGATTTTTAAACTTGAACGCAAAAATAAATTTATTGCTGAACTTAAAATCTTTTTCACTTAAAATCTTAACTTCTATTTTTTTGTTCCAATAATAACAAGTATTTTTAACAACGATTGTTATGTGGTATCTAATAAACCATTGGAAATGGTTCGCTTTGATTTTTAAAGCTACTAACTAAAATATCTAGCCAAAATATACAATGTTATTATTGATGTTGCTGCTGATAAAATTATTTGCATCAATATTTTTTTCCAGTTCATTTATCTCACCTCTCTTATTTTATTTTTTTGCCCCCTGTCGGAAACACTATTTTTCCAATGGCTCACTAGAAAATAAAAATATTAATTCCACCCCCAGCATTTCTTTTTACAAAGGTTATTTCTTGTAAATCTAATGTTGGGGTTGTTTCTAAGACTTTGTTTCGTAAATTACAAACTAAATTATGAAGTTCGGTTATTCTTTTTTTCTTTTTCGCTCATCTCACACCTCCTTACCTTTTGCGTTTTTTTATGGTATAATAATATTAATAAAATTAAAGGAGATTAACCATGTTAAGTGATATTGATATAAAAAAATATTAAAAATTTATCTATAAAAAGCAACAAAGCCTATAAGTGTGATATTCTTAAAAAAATTTCCTCAAGAAAAAAATATTCCACTAATTTAAGATTAAAAGGAAATGGAGGAGGAAGACTTTGAAATCTACGCACCTTTTGAAAGCAGTAAATATATAATTTCAGAATATGAAATTATTCAAGATATTAACGGAATAAATACCTGGCATAAACTGGATATTTATTACCTTACTGACTATGGCAAAAAAATTTATTCAAGATTATTGTCAAAAATGTTAAAAAAATATCAAAAAGACTTTTTGGATAAAAATTTCTTTTTGGAATTTATGCGTTCTGTATTTTTGTCCTCTGATTGTTGCTTTTTATTACAACACTCCTAACTTTATATGGCAAAAAGTTTTTTTAATATCCCTTAGTATTAACATCAGTATTCCGTGGATAATATCAAAATTCTTAACTGTGTAGTACGATATTATCCCTGCTACAATGCTTGGTATTATCCAGTTTAATATTACCCATTTATCAATTTTATTCATCTCACACCTCCTCCCTCGATTCCTGGATTTGTTTTACTTCTTCATCATTATTAAAATAATTACATCTTTAGTGAAAGGAGTAATTATTATGGAAAATAATGATAAAAAAATAGATGAATTATTTGATTTGATGAAAAAAATTATCAAAAATAATCAAATAATTTTTTTATTTCGATTTTTGTAACCAGCTTTCTCAAGAACTCTTGAGATTTTATTAAAACTATTTCCAGAGTTGTTACTTTTCAAAATATCCATAAACAATTTCAAATTTTGTCTTACCATTCCTACTTTTCTACCAAATTCAGCTCTGGAATTATAGTTTAATCTTATATGTTTATCTAAAATTTCATAAACATCTTTTTGTACTCGTCATTTGTCCCTCCTTTTTAGTAATGTAATAACATTACTTAGACTATAAAATTTTTTTCAAATATATTGTAATATATTAATGTTACAAAGTCAAGAAATTTTTTTGTAAAAAAAGAGCTATTTTTAATTTTGAAATAACTCTATTTATATATGGTGGTATTTATTTCTTTTTTTAAAAAGTAAATATATCAAATAAAATGGTAATATTGCTATAAAGAAACTTATAATAAATAACTAAATAATAATATTTACAATTAAATTTGATTCTCCTGAATCATTTGTGTTAGAAACAGGAGTCGCTTTTTTTAGTTTTTTTATTTTTTTGCTTTTTTTAACAAATCTTTTGCTCCAATGGTTGTTTTGTTATAAACTTTATTGTAAATCGCCTTTTTGGGATTTTTTTAATAACCCAGTACCTTTTTTTACCATATCCTGGTATAAAAGCCTTTTTTTCAACTTTCTTTTTGGCTTTCCCTGTAGTCATTGCTTTAAAACTTTTCTTTAATGATGGTTTCCTCAAACCTATTTTTCATATTCCCTCCCTATACAAGTTCGCAAGTGCAAAAAAATTTCTTCGTTAATTTTTTTCAATAGATGGTGCTTTTTTTCTTTATGAACTGGACAAACATTCCATACTGTAACATCAAGTCCTGCTTTTTTTATAATCTTTAATACGTATTTGATTAGAAATTTTTTTATATTTAAAAATATTATAAATCGCTCAAATATTTGTTTTTTCTATATTTCTTTTAAAAATCGAAATATTTTTTTGATTATATAATTCATAATTCATTTTTAAATACTCGCCATTCAAGAAAAAAATCAAAAATACCTCTGCTTGTTTCCTGGATCATCATTTGAGAAAAGAAGAAATATTTAAATTTTTTTCTATTCTTTCATCAGTTTCTCTTAAGTATTGTTTCATACTTATTTTTATTATACTCCTTTAATCTTTCAATATAATAATCTTCAGAAATATTAACCACAGGAATCGAATTACTTATGTTATTATATAAATCTTTTTTTGTTGGAATTCTATTGAATTTTTTTATTTTTGTATATTTAAAAAAATCAAAATTAGTAATATTTTTTTGATAACAATTTCAAACATCTCTATTTCCTTATTTTTTTATACATATCAACAATTTTTATCGTATTTAAAATTATATTCTTCAGATAATTTGTATCGAATTCCTGCTGTTCTTTGACTTATATCTTTAATAGTATATTTATTTATTATTTCTTGAATAATGTCTTTTTTTATTCTTTTTTTAAATTCAAATCTTTCTTTTTAATTCGTTAATAGTAAACGTTTCCAGTTTTTTTCTGCAGGAAGCATTTTCAATCATTTTTTTATCTTTAATCAATTGATTAAATAATTCTCTAGGATTTTTTTATAAATTGATTTTTATATTCGAGAGGACATAATCTATATTATGTTTATCTCTGGATGTCAAATGTTTCGCAAAAATAACCTTTAAGCCTTCTTCAAATTCTTTGGATATTTCTGATTGGAAGTTATCTTTATTTTTCAAAATCATCAAACGTAGTTTTTTTATTTCAAATTTTAATTCTTTTTCTTTACTTTTGAATATCTTTTTTAAAAAAATTAAACACTTTCACTCCTTAAAATTATAATTCATTTATTTTTTTCTTTAGCCTCATTTATCATTTCTTTGACTTTGTCATAATTCCCACTTTTAAAAACTCATATATTCTATTCTTTTCAAGAATTGTATTTAAAATATTTTTTGTTCTTCTGTATCCAAAGTTTTTTTACTAATCCTAATATACTGTCTAAAAATCTTCAGTTATATTTCCAAAAATTTAGTTCTTTCAATACATCTTCAGGTAGTTCATTTTCAGCATATGCCTTTGACAGTATTTTTTGAAGAGGATAAACTTTCAATAATCGTGTTATCATATTTTTCAGATGGCGGATTCAATCCTTTTTTTCTACTTTATCAATAAATGTGAAAGCTAAGTTAATCTTGTCTGCTAATCCACGTAAACTATCTCCATTTTGTTTCCTAACATTTTTTTCAAAAACTATTCCAAAACTCATAAAAACCACCTTTATGTAAATATTTTCAATATATTATACAACATTTTTTTAAAAAAATGAAAATTTTTTTCTTGACATTGTAATGTTTTTGATGTTACAATAATCTTGTAAAGTAAAAATATTACTAATTATTTTTTTAACCACTTAGTAATGATAATACATTACAAAAAAGGAGATGATAAAAATGACAGATCTAGAAAAAGAAACAAGAGGCATAATATTCGATTTAATTGATAACGAAGAGTTGAAAGTAAACAACAACGATGAAATCGAATATACACAGGAATGGCTGAATAACTGGCTTATGAGCTGGATATTGGATGGTTGCACAACTAAAGAAGTGATAAAAATCCGTGAGTATTTTGAAAACTTTTATTATGAAGACGAAAGAGAAGTTTGCGATACAGTCTATTACGAAGACTGTAACGGCGGAATGGACTGGTATGAAGAAAACGAAAGGATGGAAACATTCATCGTTGAAACTAAAAAGGTGGGATAAATGGACAAGATGTGTGAACTTATAGATCGTCTTTTGGAAAAACATAAATTTAAAATTTTTTTAAAAAAATAAAGGAGATAATAAAAAAATGAAATTTGAAGCAGTAACATTAGTAAACAGCAACAACGAGAAAGCGAAAAAAAGGAAAGAGAAGCTAAAAACTAAAGAACAGAATCAAAAAGATTGTTTAGTAAAAAAACAGCTAAAGGTTCTAAAAACCTAGTTGGAAATAAATTGATGTTTTATCAAGCTCATTGTAAATATTGCAGTGGGTTTGGATAAGATATTAAAAATTTCAGGAGGGAAAAATATGAAAAACAAAAAAATTAAGAAAAGTTGTGGAGGAAGAATACAAAAAAATGGAGACACAACGGCTGCTCTTTACAACACCAACTAGGATTCAAAGGGGTAGCAAATTATAGTTTTTTTATTAAATTTGAGTGATGAAGAAGTCTTTAAAAGAAATATCGACAGATCTGGGACACCCGAATGAAGATGGATTCGCAAGATATTTACTTAAAAAGCAGGTTACAAAAATCGAGAAAAACAAAGTGATTGAATAAAAAGACAGGTGCTAAAGTCTTTAAAAACACAAATAAAACAATGTTGATTTAATCGTGCCATCTTACTGCATATTTTTGCACAAGGCATAGCTACTAGAATATGCAGAACTGTCATAATGAGTCTTCTTTTCTAATATTTTTAACTATTATAGATGGCACAATTAAGTTAATACAATTTCTTAATCAGTATCAAAAAGCATATCAGGGTAACAAAAGGGTTTATCTAAGAACATTTTAAAGCAAATCTGAATTACTGATTGAGGATATTGAGAATATCAAAAAATTTTTAGGAGGATAATTAAAACGAATGAAAAAAATTAATGAAAAGAATTGAACAGCTTAAAAAGCAACTGAATTAATACAGATTGCCAAAAAAAGTAAAATCAATTTTTCAGAAAATATTATTCTGTTGAGGCTTATACACTTGACAGAAATAAAAGAATACTAGAACTTGAAACAAAAAGATAGAAATGTAATCAAAGTTAAATTTAAAAAGATAACAAATAAAAATAAATTTAAAATAGTAAATTATGAAATTAAGGAGGAATAATGACAATAAGAGAACAGCTGGAAAAAGAAATGGAACAAAAAAAGAAATTAAGGAAATGGAGGAAGAAAATAATGACAACAGTGAATGCAACAAAATGGATGATTTTGATACTGACATCAATTTGGATTCAGATTGAAGTTATCCGAATCAAAAGGGCACTGGATAGCAGGAGGCAATGTGGCTTTTTCCATTTTTTTAATGGCTATGCTGCTGTGGTGGCGTCCTAGAGCGATTAAAAAGAAATGAAAAGGGTCTCGTAAATAGGGTGGAATATGGAATACAAAGAAATAAGTTATGCCAACGAAAAAGAATGGTTAAATATAAGAAAAAGGAATTGGTGGAAGTGATGCGGGAGCAATAATGGGAAAAAAATAAATACAAAAACATTATTGATGTTTTGGAAAGACAAAACTGGAAGAATACAAAATAATTTCACAAGCCCTGCGGCTCAAAGAGGTAAGGATTTGGAAAAATATATTTTATTCATACAAAATAGACAATCCTGATAAGAATATTTTTGGAAGTCGATAAAATGTATGTACATCCAAAGTACGATTTCATACGAGCTAATTTGGACGGAGAAATTGTTTATGAAGGCAAAAAGGAATACTTGAAATAAAGACAACTACAATCAATAAGTGGAATAAATATGTTGAGGAATGGCAGAATAATATTCCTGAAACCTATTTATATCAAATTTTACATTACTTTTTTTGGTGACTGGCTATGAATATGCCGTATTAGTTGCTGAAATAAAATTTGAATGTTTTTAAAAAAACGAAGATACAACACCGTTTGATTTAGATAAAAGATTGCAGACAATTGTAATCAATAGATCAGATTAGGGAAGATGAGATACAGGAACTTTTTAAATAAAGAAATTGAATTTTTGGGCATGTGTTGAAAATAACACTGAACCAAGAATGATAAAAACTTACGGAGGTTAAAGAAATGACGGAAGAAAGAAAAAGAATTAAAAAAATAAATATCAAAATAACGAGATTCAAATCTCGGAATTAAATGAGGAAGAAATACTTTTTTTATATGATGAGTGTTATGATTATAGAAGTTTTTAACGAAGAAGAAATGGGATATATAATTTCTTGGATTGGAGAAAGAATTAGTTCGGAAGAAGTAGACAGAAGAAGATGGCATGAAGATTTGTTAGTTGTTAAAAAAATTGGCGATAGATTTTTTTGAGTTCGAATACGGTAGTGGACTTACTGAAGATATAGAAAACGATTATAGTTTTTTCGGAAATGAGAGAAATATTTCCTCAAAATAAAGATGTAACTGCATTGGTCAAACTGCCTAAAAATGGAGTTTGTTTTTTGACAATGCAAAAATAACTCCTGCCAAAATTGATAAGTCTATGATTGATTTTTGAAAAGGCAGAAAAAGAAGTTGAAGAAATAGAAAAATTATATGAAGTAGTATTTACTGATATTGATACTATAAAAAAATATCGTGAAGAAGTAGCAAGTAAAAAAATCAAATGCTGACAAATTTAAAAAGATTTGATGGATTATTTAACTGAAGATACTAAAGAAGTAAATAAAAAAATTAATAAATTTGATTAAAAAGAGTTGAGGCAGTAAGAAAATATCTTTATGAAAAAAAGAAAAAGAATTGGATAATGCTAAAAGAGAAAAAAATAAAGTCTATCAAAGAACTAATTTTTCAAAGATAGACCCGAGTACTTGATTTACTTAGTAGATAACAAAAATGGGAAAAATAAAACTTTTAAAGAGATAAATATTGAAGCTGAAATACAACAACAGTATGATGAATTAATCAAAAAGAAAACTTTATAAAACAGGAAATTGAAAAAGCAAATAAAGAAATTCAATTTAAAAATTCTTTTTGAAAATGTAAAAAAATTAATAAAAAGAAGAGTATACAGTTATTTCAGAAGTTATCACAAATAAAATGAATGAAATTAAACAAACTGAAGAAAATTTAAGAAAAACAGCAAAGGAAAATGCTGAAAAAGAAAAACAACAGGAAATTGAAGCGTTAAAGCAACAACAAAGAGCAAGAAAAAGCAAGAAGCGGTGGCTAAGGCTATTAAGGAAAAAAAGAAGTTCAAGATAATACTGAAAAAAACAGATACATATATCTGTATAAAAGTAAATGGGCTTACAAAAGAAGCAACTAACGATTTGCTGGAAGTAATTAAAAACACAACTTGAAAATATATAAAGGAGATGAAATAAAATGGCAGGAACTTTTAATGAATCAAAAACAAACAAAAAGGAACAGTGGGGACAACTACACTAAAATCATTGATAAACGACGAAAGAACAAAAAAATAAATTTAAAGGAATTATTAGGAAATAAATCGGCTGGTTTTTAACATCATTATTAAATACAATAAATGGAAATAACCAGCTACAAACAGCAGATCCGAATACAATTTTAAAAGCAGGAGCAATTGCAGCAACATTAGATTTACCAATTGATCCAAATTTAGGGATTTGCATACATTGTACCTTATAACAATAAAGGACATAATGAAGCACAATTCCAAATGGGATATAAAGGTTTTTATTCAGTTAGCAATTAGAACAGGACAATACAAAAGAATAAATGTAACTGAATTGTATGAAGGACAATTTGAAAGCTATGATCCAATCACGGACGAGTTAAAATATAACTTGGAAAAATAAAAGTAAGTGATGAAGTAACTCACTATATCGCATATTTTCAAACAATAAATGGTTTTGAAAAATATAATGTAATGAGTAAAGAGGAAGTAAAAAGAACATGCTAAAAAAATTTAGCAAAACATATTTAAGTAGATTCTCAAGTTGGCAAAACAAATTTTAATACAATGGCAAAAACAGTATTAAAATTATTATTAAGCAAATTTGGAATATTAAGTATCGAAATGCAAACAGCACAAAAAAAGTAGATCAAGCTGTGATAAAAGATGTCAGTAACAATAATGTAGAAGTTGAATATGTGGATAATGAAAATAATATTAACGATATAACAGAAGATCCTGTTGTAGATGAAGAAAAAAATAGACGAAGAAGAAAACGATAATTTCAATTCAGAAGATTTTTTTAAAATAGGATTAATTGAGGGTACTTTTTAAACAAAAAGAGGGATAATGATGAGTAGAGAAATAAAATTTAGGGCTTGGCTCAAAGAAGAGAAAAAATGGTTATTGTTGAAACAATAGATTTTTTTCAGAAAAAAATCTATACAATATCTCGAAAAAGAACGAAATTATGGATGCATATCTTTTTAAGAACAAAAATTTTTGGAAGATGTTGAATTAATGCAATACACAGGACTAAACGATAAGAACGGCAAAGAAATTCATGAAAATGATTTAATTTCTTGCAACAAATATAAGAATATAATTGTTTTTCTTTGAAGAGGTTGTTTCAAAGTAAAATATCGTAAAACTCCAACAACTACTATAACGTGTGCATTAAACAGTTTCTTGGAAAAAAATATAAATGTAAAATTTCAGGAAATATACATGAACATCCTGAATTGCTGGAGGTAAAAATGATTAAATACGCTAAAATACACAAAATCAAAATTGAAAAATGAAATAATATATGTAGCGAAAAATGTATGTCACTTATAGAAAAGATGAAGTGATAGATGGTTTTAGCAGCAGCTGTTTAGAAAAAGCTTATTGAATATTTAATAAGCAAAGACTACGTTATAACAAATTACTTTGATATGACAGAAATGGAGGAATAATGATGAAACACAAAGAAGAAATATTAAAACTATTATATAAAATCAAAAGCAGAACAGGATAAAAGGAGAGCATAAATGAAAGCAATTGTATATGCAAGAGTTAGCACGGAAATGCAGGAAGAGGGCGTTCGCTTGAGTTTCAGATAAGAAAAATGTGAAGATTTTTTTGCCAAATGAACAGTTATAAGCTCAAGGAAGTTATACAAGATGTAGAAAGCGGAGGAAATGATAATCGCGAGGGCTTTCTTAAATTACAACAGGAAATCAAAAATCATTTGATGTGCTTGTAGTTTACGAGAGTTCTCGTATTTCTCGTATAACTTTAACAATGTTGAATTTTGTTTTAGAGTTGCAAAAAAGCAATATAAAATTTGTATCTATCTCACAGTCTGAAATAAATACAACAACCCCCCACTGGTATGTTATTCTTTCAAATATTTGCTGTATTGGCAGATTATGAGAGAAAGCAAATATCAATGAGGGTAAAGTCAAATAAATGGGCTAGAGCCAAAAGCAGGAATATGGCAAGGCGGAACTATTCCGATTGGTTATAAAAAGATGAACACAACAATATTGCAATAGATCCCGAAACTTCTGAAGATGTTATAAGCATTTTTAATACATACTTAGACACTAAAAGTCTATCTGAAACAGCAAGTATATTTAATAGAAATATTTCATCTATTAAATGGATTTTACAAAAATGAATTTTACATCGGCAATTTGATGTACGGAAGAAAAAGAAAAACAATATTAACACTGGCGAGGTTAAAAATAAATAAAGAGATAACAATATTTAAAAGGAAACCACGAAGCGTTAATAAGTGAAGAAACGTTTAGAGAAGTGCAACAGCAAATGCTGTTTTAAGCAACGTGTGATACGTAAAGAGGGCAAATTTTTTTATTCACAGGCATACTAGAGTGTACCTGTGGCGGCAACAGCAAATGCTGTTTAAGCAACGTGTGATACGTAAAGAGGGCAAATTTTTTTATTCACAGGCATACTAGAGTGTACCTGTGGCGGAAAAATGTTTAAAAAAATGGCGTTAATTACAGGTGTGATAAATGTAAAAAGGCAATTTCTATGAATAAGGCTGAAAAAGTTCATAATACACAAACTGTTAAATTTAAAAAGAATTGGAATTTTTTTAAATGAAAAGCCTGACTTAGAAAAAAATATAAAAAAAGATAGAGAAAATATAGACAAAGCAAATTAAAAAAATAGATAAAGAAAGAACTAAATATTTAGAATTATTTGCAAAAAGAATTGATAAATGAATTTGAATTAAATGATAAACTTGAGGAATTGAAAAATAGAAAAACGAGTTTTTGAAGATTCCTTAAAATGATATTGATAGAATAATAAAAAGACAAGACAATAAGTGAAGAAAAATGGACAATATAAAAAAATTTTTAAAAAGAAGTGCTTGAAAACATGGATGAAACAGACAGGTATAATTTGTTTTTGATGTTCAGAATGCTGATAAAAAAAGGTAAAAAAAT
>BNJV01001346.1_pt1 | contig 42662 bp, 55 predicted proteins | sample 8540591 | NCBI WGS metagenome assembly BNJV01 (sample SAMD00202457, study PRJDB9452) | human saliva metagenome | host: Homo sapiens
TTTTTGAGTTTACAAAATTCTAAAACACTCATAGTTTTTCTAGTATCTTTCTATTCTCTCTTTTTAGATATCCTCTTCCTCAAGTTTCAGTTCAGTGACATTCCCGTTTATTATATGAATTAGTTTTTCAGTTTCAACTTCCATCTGTAAACCTCTTTTTCCTGCTGAAACTATTATTCTATCAAATTTTTCTGCTTCCACATCAAAAATGTATCATATAATTTTTCATTCCGACAGGGAGAGAACATCCCCACAGAATATATCCAGTTTCCTTTTCAAGTTCTGAAAGGGAAGAAGGTCAATATTCTTTTCACCACATGCTTTTGCAACTTTTTCAGGTCAAGATGAGCTTCTCCATGAATTACACAGACATACAGCGACTTGCTTTTTCCCTTTAACACAATAGTCTTAAAAATTCTTTCTGCAAGTTCAGAAAATGTTCAGCAACCCCAAGTCCTCCACTTTTATTTTCACTCCATTCATAAGTATAGAATAATATACGGAATCTTATTTTTTTATCCAACTGTCTAAGAGCATTTGTTTTTATGTATTTTTCTTTTTATCTTTCATTTTTATCCCCCATTATTAAATAATTATATTTTTTAGTATATCAGAATAAAATTTTATGTTCAAGAATATGCATTAAAAATTTAACGATAAAGAATATTTCACTTTTTGACAAAATATTTCTAATAATTGAAAAGCAAGTGAAAGATAAGTTTTCAATTGCTATATTTTTTCAATAAAAGTTTTCAGAAGCTTAATATTGAAATACTTAAAATCATAGGTTATATATTAAGTAGAACCTTAATTAAGGAGATTTTTATGTTAAATAACAGAGAAATAAAAATGTTGGATATTTTTCTTCTGGAGAAGAAGTATCTATTAAGAAATTAAAAAGAAAAATTTGATATCTCTAGAAAGAATGGTAGATATGATATTGACAAAATCAATTTTGTTTTATCAATATTTAACATTAAACCCATATATAGAAATAAATCAGGGACATTTAAGTTAGATAGTAATAATAAGATAAACAAAATCAAGGTTATGGTCAAAGAGGCAGAACCTATAGATATTGAGACTCATAAAATTACTGTTAATTACATCTGCAAAAACTAATGTATCAAATTTAATGGATAAATTTGATACATCAAAGAATTACTAATAACAATGATCTAAATATTATAAAAAGGAATTTGAAGGAAAAGGAATTTTTTTAAATACTAAAAAAGGAATAATACTTGAAGGAAAGATATCAGACTTAATAAAAATATAGAGTTGAGACAGTATCTGAGTGCTTAAAAGAATTAAAAAGAAAAATAAAAACAAATTATAGATTAAAAATAGAAGAAATTTTTGAAGAAAATTTAAATATAAGAAAAATAGACTTTTTAAGTAATTTATTAGAAAAATCTTAACTGATTTAAAATTTTTCAGCAACAGATGAGAATTATAAAACATTAATTTCATATATTATTTTATTACAATCCAAAAACTTTTCATGATGAAATTAATAATTTTATCTGCGTTGATGGATCAATAATAAAGGATTGGGATGAATACAGGATAATAAAAAGAAGAAATCAAAAACAAAAATTGGATGAAATATTTAATGAGCAGGATATTTTTATTATAACTGATTTGATAGTTGGGATAACTTCTTATAATAAAGTTTCCCAATTTTATGAAAATTGGATAGATATAGACATTCTAGCTAAAAATTTGATTGAAAACATAAATAGTAAATTGAATGTGAATATATCAAAGGATGAACTGTTATTTGAATATTTAAGGCAACACTTAAAAACCTTTATTTTTATAGAGTAAAAATGGTTATGCTTTAAAATGAAAAATTTATACAGGACTTAAAAATTTACTAAAAATCATCTGTTTTATTTAATAAAAAGAATCACTAGATATTTTAATTAATATATTAAAAAGGATATTCCAGATGAAGAAATATTTTTTTATTAATGCTTCATTTTCAAGCTTCAATGGAAAGAGTTATAAGTAATGATATAAAAGTAAAAAGAGTGGTAGTGGTGAGTACATTAGGGTTATGGAATTTCGCAAATGTTAGTAGATAATATCTCTTCAATGTTTAATGTAGAAATAGTTTCGGTAACACCCTATTTTTAAAATCAAAAGATACTTTGCAGAAGAATAAAAATATAAATTATATAATTACTACAGTGGATATAGAGGATAAAATTTCAGACAATATTCAGTGCTAAAAGTTAATCCAATATTTACAACGGATGATAAGATGTTGGATGTTGGTTTTACTCCTAATAATAAAAAGATTTTTAATGACTGAATTGATTCAAATTATTGAAGAAGAAACAGTAATAAAAATAGAAAAATTAATTGAAAAACTTGAAAACAAAATGAAAGAAAGAATTATTAATGATACTGTAGAGATAATGAAGATAAAAATATAATTAGAGCTGAAAATATTATTTTTGATTATGAAGTTAAAAAGCATTGAAGAAGCAATAAAAGTATACATGTAATATTCTGGAGAAAAAAGGTATATAGCTAGTTCATATACTGATAGTATCCTAGATATACTAAAGAATCATACATCTTATATGATAATACATAATGGTATAATTTTACCACATGCAAAAATGATGACAATGTGTTTAAAACTTCAGGAATTTTACTTGAATTGAAGAAAAGTATTGAACTTAATGGAAATAAAATAAAATATATTTTTTACTTTTGCTATAAAGGATAAAAGAAAAAGAACTTAATAAAGTAAGCAAAATTATAAATAAAAATTTTTAAAGATAAAATGAATAAAGTAATGAAAAACAAGAGATAAAAAAATAAAATAGTAGAGTACTTTTTCAAAAATGACAATATGTAGAAAGGAATAAGGTATGGAAAAATTATTTTAAAAGAGAAAATATTTTTTTAGATTTTGATGCAAATGATAGAAAAGGATTTTCTTTCTAAGATATCTAAGATATTATTTGAAAAATATGTAAAGGAGGGATTTGATGATTCAATTATTGAACGAGAAGAACAATATCCTACAGGTTTAGATTTTTGGAGAATATAAAATTGCGATTCCTCACACAAATCCAGAGTATGTTAATGAGGAAGGAATTATAACAGTTAAGTTAAAAACCGATAATTTTTTAGGGATATGGGGTTAGATGAAAAATGATTTAGAAGTATCAGTAATATTTGTGTTACTGGTACACAAAGGGGAAGAACAGGTAAATCTATTAACAAAATTAATGTCTTTACTGGAACAGAAAGAAGTTTATAACACTATTAAAAAAATACATCAGATAAAGAAGAAATATTAAGAATATTGAGTAAAAATTTTCTAAACAAGGTGATTACGATGATAAGTAAAATTTTTAGAAGTTAAGAATAAAAACAGGATTACATGCAAGACCAATTTCACAAATAATAAAAAGTAATATCAAAGTATAAATCAAAAAAACTATATTTAAAGTAGGTGACAATAAAGTAGAGAATAAAAGTGTTTTAGGATTTTTAAAACTTGGAGCAAAATACGGTACAAAAGTTGAAATAGAAATAGATGGAGAAGATGAAAATGAAGTATTAAAAGAGCTGGAAGAGCTATTTTTATTCAAATTTTGGAGAATAAAAATAATAAAATTAGGAGGAATTTATATGAAAAAGAATAGTTGTAGCATGTGGATCAGGGGTAGCAACATCACAAACAGTTGCTTCAAAAATTAACAGTATGTTGGAAGATGAAGGGATAAAAGCAACAGTTGAAGCAGTTGATATAAAATTCTTGAAAGCATAATAGACCAAGTTGATGTATATGTAACAATCGTTCCAGGTTCTCAAACTTTTGACAAAACCAATGATAAATGGAATTAAATTTTTGACAGGAATGGGAATGGCAGAAGAATTTGAAAAATTAAAAGAATTATTAAAATAGATATTATAAAATGATTTTAGGAGGTAATAAAATGTTTGGAAATATTTTAAACTATATTTTAGGATTAGGAGCAAGAATCTTTTTACCTATAATAATGATAATAATAGGATTAATAATAAAAATGAAATTTTAAAAGAGCATTAATTTCAGGACTTACATTGGGAGTTGCTTTTACTGGAATGAATGTAGTGTTAGGTTTTATGTTTGATACTGATAAGCTCCTGTTGCTTCAGCTTTTGTAGAAAAGACAGGAATTCAATTAAATATAATTGATGTAGGATGGTCACCAATGTCAGCAATTGCTTGGGCATGGCCTTATGCTTTATTTATGTTTCCTTTTACAGATAGGAATTTCAATCTTCTGATGCTTTTTAAACAAACAGATATATTAAATGTAGATTTATGGAATGTATGGGGGAAAAATTTTTACTGCAACAATGGTGGCGACAATCACGGAAAAATATTATGTTGGGGTTTTGTTACGTGACAAGAATTCAAGTTATAGTTGAATTAAAAATAGGAGAGCTACTCAAAAAGAACTCAGGAAATAACAGGAATACTAGGGGTTACTGTACTCATTATATGACACTCCAATGTGTAATAATGGAACCGGTTAACAAGTTATTAGACTATATTCCTTCTATTTAAAAAGAAAATGCAAATGCAGATAAATTAAAAGATAAAATAGGAATTTTTCAATGAAAAATAGCGTTATGGGATTTATTATAGGTGTGCCTTATAGCAATTCTTGCAGGTTATTCTGTAAAAGATACATTAAATGTGGCTATAAAAGTAGGAACAGCTCTAGTATTATTTCCTATAGTAGCTAAATTATTTATGCAAGCTCTGGCCCATTGCAGATGCAAGATCAGAATTTATGAAAAATAAATTTAAAGATAGAAATCTATATTGGATTAGATTTGCACATTTATGGCAGGACAATCTGAATTATGGGTTGTTGCGATATTATTAGTTCCTATAGAATTGCTTTTAGCTGTTGTACTTTCAAAAATGGGAATAAGTAATGTATTACCATTGGCAGGAATAGTAAATGTAGTTGTTGTAGTACCAGCAATGATTGTTTCAAAAAGAATCTATTAAAAATGTTAATTTTAAGTATTTTTGTATACTCAATTTATTTACTGGTTTCCAGTAGTTTCGCTCCATATGCAACTGAGCTTGCAAAAACAACAAAAAGCAATAGAAAATACCAGCTGGACAAATGATAACATATTTTTAGGCGTAGAGGCTCCGTTTTTCAGATGGGCAGTAGCAATGGGCTAGCAAACTAAAATACCAGGAATTATAGCATTAGTATTATTTTTGGTTGTTCTATATATTTGTGAGAAATATGAAAAAAACAAAAATCAATAATAAATTTTAATAGAAGGTGATATAAATGTTGGAAATTTTAAAAAGAAGTTATAAAAAGCAAAGACAGGATGGGCAAAGACTAGACTTATGCAAACATAAATCAGGAAATTTTGAGTATAAGGGATAAAGAAACAGGATATGTAGTAGTTCTCCATCAGGTGTAAATAGAGAAGAATTAACGGTAGATGATATATGTGTATTAACGGTAGATGGTGAATTAATAGAAGTTAAAAATAACAGAAAACCATCAAGTGAAACAATGATGCATTTAGAAGTTTATAAAACAAGGGAAGATATAATGGCAATTGTTCATACTCATTCAAAAATGGCAACTTCCTTTGCAGTATTAAATAAAACCTATACCGGCAATTATATATGAGGTTGCAACATTTGGGTTAAAGGATGCTGTTGTACCGGTAGCACCATATGCGAGACCTGGAACTGTAGAATTAGCTAAAAAGTGTAATAGAACCTGTAAAAAGAGCAGATATATTTTTACTTGAAAAACATGGAGTTGTAGCTTGTGGTGTAGATATGTACGAAGCTTTTTTGAGAGCACAGTATGTAGAAGAACTGGCAGAAGTTTACTATTATACTTTATTAATAAACAAAGGCAATGAACCGGATAGTTTTTCTCCAGAAGAACTGGAAAGTTGGAAATATCCGGAAAAATTAGAAAAGAACTAGAGAAGGTGATTGTATTATGAAGAAAAATAATAAATGAACCTGAAAATTTTGTAAAAAGAAATGATAGAAGGAATAGTAGTCAGCTCATAGTGATAAAAATACAGTTGCTGAATGACGATATCAGGGTAATGGTAAGAAAGGATAATCCTAAAAGAAATAAAGTGGGAATTGTTACTGCAGGAGGAAGTGGACATCTTCCAACGTTTTTAGGATATGTAGGAGAAGGAATGCTTGATGGATGTGCAATAGAAATGTATTTGCTTCACCCTCATCCCAGAAAAATGTTTGATATGATAAAAGCGTGATTTTTGGAAAAAGGAGTTTTATGTCTTTACGGAAATTATGGTGGAGATAAGATGAATTTTAATATGGACGTGAATTAGCTGATTTTTGAGGATATAAAAACTGCTAGTGTATTAGTTAAAGATGATGTTGCTTCAGCATCGTATGAAAGATACAAGACGAGGGCGTAGCAGGAATGTTGTATGCCTATAAAATTGCAGGAGCAAACTGCAGATGAGGGGGTTCGAGTTGTCAGAAGTTGCTGAAATCACTCAGCATGCTTTGGAAAATATAAAAACAATGGGAGTAGCTTTGTCGCCATGTATTGTTCCTGAAGTTGGAAAACCTACTTTTAGTATAGAAGAAAAATAAAAATAGAGATAGGTATGGGAATACATGGAGAACAAGGAATTGAAGTAAGAGATATGCTAAAAAGCAGATGAAATAGCAGATTTAATATTTTCCAAGATAGATGAAGAATTTGAGCACTGAAATCAGAAGATGAAGTTTCCGTAACTGTAAAACGGATTAGGTGCAACTCTTTAGAGGAACTTTACATTGTATATAACAGAATTTATAAAAATTTTTAAAAAGAAAATGTAAAAATAATAAAACCACATATAGGGAGAATTTGCTACTTCTATGGAAATGGCGGGATTATCAATAACAATTTTAAATTGAATGAGGAAACTAAAAGATTATTATTGAAAGAAGCAATTACACCATTTTTATACGAATGTAAATAAGTAATTTTCAGGAAGGATAAGCAGTTATGGATACAAATGATATTAAATTAATTACAGAAAATATATTCAAGTTAGTAAAGAAAATAAAAACTATTTACTTGATTTAGATAGCCAATTTGGAGATGGAGATCTAGGTATATCAATGGTTCAAGGATTTTCTGATTAAAAGATTATTTAGAAATTTCTGAAGAGAAAGATTTAGGAAAAATTATTTTTAAGATGGGAATGGTTTTTAATGAGTCTGCTCCTTCTTCATTAGGAACAATTATTTCATTTTGGTTATTAGGAATAGGTGGAAGTTTGAAAGGAAAAGAGAATGCTGATAAAATGATATGAAAATAGCATTGGAAAATGGAATTAGTAAGTTAAAAGAAAGAGCAAATTCAAAGGAGAATGAAAAACAATTTTAGATTCATTATCTCCTGCTACAAAAAGTTTTTGAGAAAAATGTAGATGAGGAGAAAACAATATCAGAAATTTTTAAAAGAAACATATGAAGTCAGTTAAAAAGGAAGTGAAGCAACAAAAATATGATGGCAGTTCATGGAAGAGCTACTTATCATGGAGAAAAACAATAGGACATGTAGATGGTGGTTCTTATGTTGGTAAACTGATATTTGAAGGAATTTATAATTATTATAAAGAAAATAGAAATCATTTAAATAGTAACGTCGAGATATTTAAAAAGGAGCTATCTCAAAAAGAAAATAAAAATAATGAAAAACTATATTTATGAATTATTTAGAATTTCACAATGCAAAAACAGGAAATGAATTTAGAAAAATCAACAGCCCTTAGGCGAATTTTGATTTTCTTTATGAATGACTGTTTTGTATAAGTGAAATTTTAGCAAATGAATAAATATAGTTTTCATATTTCTTTAAATTTTAAGACAGCCTATTTTTATTAATTTTAAATTTTGATTTACAAGCCCTCACAAACTTATCAAAAATTTTCTTCATTCCTTCATTTCCTCTTACAGACATCATTTCAGGATGCCATTGAGTCGCATAGAAGAAAGGGTGATCTTTTTCTGAAGGGCTTCGATAACACTCGTCAGAAGATTTTGCGTAATAGGAGTAAGACCTTCGGCTAAATCCTTTATCATTTTGATGATGGAAGGAATTTACCCTTGTTTTTCTCCAAAAATTTCATATAAAAATATTATCTTTTCCAAGAATGTCAATATTGTGGGTAGGCAACAAAGATGCCATTTCTGTCTATGCTGAATCTGTGTATCCACACATTTTATATCCTGGTAAAGTGTACCGCCAAATATATATTTGTAAGTTGTAACTACGGCATATTGCTAAAAATTGGCTTATTAGTTTTAAATACTCTTCCAGCGAAAGATTATTTCAAATTTATCCCTTTCAGGTGAAACAACTCAATTTCCTGTAAGCTGTCTTCTCCATATAAAAGCAGGGGTCAGAATCAACTCCTCCTGATAGAAGAAGTCCGTCCAGATGTGAAATCTGCTCCCTTATAACTTCAATATTATCGTGAACCGGCAGAACAACAGGAATACCTCCCGCTTCCATAATTGCACGGCTATAATCTATAGAAACGCTCGTTTTGTAAGCATTTTTCTGATTCTGGGTTATGTTCATGGGAAGAAGTTATTCCTATAAGTGGTTTTCCATAATTTATATCCTTTCATGTATATGTATTTTTATTTTTATAATTTATTTTAATTTATATAATTTTCTATTTTATACTATTTCTTATTCTTTCAAAGAAAGAAATGAAGTTTTTATATGATACCTTTTTCAATGTCTTCATCTGAATATCCACGTTTTTCAAGGCTGATGCTACATTTTTAACTTCTGTAATATCATAAACGCCTTTTAAACCTTCATCTTCATCTACTCGGGCACGTTGTAGTATTCAGCAAAAATCAAATCCAAATCCAACTTTGTCAATTCCTATTTTTTCTGCAACATATTCCATATGGTTCAGCAATGTATCCAGATCATCTTCCTTGTCACTTACAAATCCATGATAGCTGTTCATTCCCACCATTCCATTTCTTTCGCCTATACAAAGTATCTGGTCATCAGTAAGGTTTCTCATTGCCGGGCAAAGAGTTCTGGAGTTGGAATGTGAAGCAAAAAGGTTTTTAGCGTATTTTTGCAACATCCCAGAAGGTTTTTGTCATTTGCATGGAAAGATCAAGAAGAATTCCTAGATTTTCAATGATTTCAACAGCTTTTACACCCTAAATCAGTCAGTCCCCTGTCTTTATCCCTCTCTGACCTAGTTGCAAAAACATTCTGTTCATTCCATGTAAGTCCTATGTGTCTTATCCCCATTCTTTCAAGAAGATAAATATAGTCAAGGTTTGTTCCAATTCCAGGAAGCCCTTCGATACCTAAAAGTGTCGAAAATTTATTTTGGGATTTTGCCTTTTCAAAGTCTTCAGGCTCTTTTATAATATGAACCAGATCCCTTGCATGATAAAGCTCCTCACTCATTGCACGAAGGCTTCTGAAGAAAGTTTCTTCAGGCTTCGGATCCTTAAAAAGCATTCAAATATATTACAAAAATCCCTCCAAAAACGCCTCCTTCTATAAATCTATCCTTATATTTTCTTCAATAACATCATTTTTCCCTTTTCATATTCCCACAGATTATCTGTCCACAAATCTGCATGCATGTCAAAAACATTATTTTTCTCCTTCCGTATCTGTAAATATTACTTTATCTAAAATAAATTCTACTTTTCAAAAAGTATTTCTTTGTTCTGAAGGGTTTATGCTCGCACTTTGCACCTAAAAGGCAATGTAAACATATACGGCTTTTTGTGACCTGATTCCATTCCGTAAATAACAGGTTTATCATAGTCAGCAAAAGAAATCCTTTAAAAAGCTCCAATAGTTCATAGTACTGATTTTTCTTTAGTATATGTATTTTTACACGCTAAAAATTTCCAAAAATAACAGCTTTGCTAATCGCTGAATTTTTCCTGCATATTTCAAATGAGTAAGCATTCTGTTCAGAGATCCTATTTCTTCATCAACATCTTCCAGAAACAGTATTTTTACCTTTAGTATCTATTTCGTATTGAGTTCCCATAGTAGTTACTATAATTGCCATATTTCTCCTGTAAGAACACCACTTATGTTCTCTGAAGGTGCATTTCCTTCTGTAAGGATAGAAAGTGGCATATTTTCAGGTTCTTCGTACTTTGTCTCATTCTTTTCTATAGCTTCAAAGAAAGAAGTTTTTGTATAGTCATTGAAATCATTTATCATATTTGATTTTACCATTAATTATGGTAAGTTCCAAGGTTACATTTCTGATTGAAGACAATGTGAAGGTTTGTAACATCACTGTATCCTACAAAAACTTTAGGATTATTTTTTATCAGCTCATAGTCGATTTTGTCTAAAAGCTGTGAAGCTGAATAACCGCCCTTTACACAGAATATTCCTTTAATATCCTTCCGTGAAAAAGCTCATGCAAATCTCAATACGGATTTCAGCCTTTCCAGCCCATATATCCTCCGTAGTTTTTCGTACAAAACTTTTCCCAATAACAGGGATTGAATCCCAAATCTATTATAATTTTTCTTACATTTTTCAATATCTTCTTCAGGAATTATAGGTGAAGAAGGACAGAATAAGAATACATTATCTCCTTTTTCAATGGTTCAGGAAATATCATTTATCAGCACCCCTTTACAGTGTTTTTATTATTAAATTAAAGTATTTGTATTTAGTTATTCTACTCACTAATGAGCAATTTTTCAATAGCGTTATTTTTCTCAGAATTATCGGATCTTTTAAAAAGATTTTTAATGAAAGTACAGGTTTGCTTCTGATAATTTTTCATTTCTATCAGAATATTTCTATTTTTATTTCAAAATATTCCACCTGCAGGAAATTTTGCCTTTATATTCATTATCTGACTGGTTTTTAGATAATTTATTTACAATAATTATACCACATACATGAAAAATTATTTTACTATTTGTGTAGATTATTATAATAATTTTCTGTTCATATATCATGTATTATAAAAATGGGAATTTTAAAAAATATATATAAAAAGCAAAATTTTTGAAGTAGAGAATAAAATTATATGTTTAAACCCAGTATTTTCAATGTATATATAGAAAAAATTTTTAAAAAGTGCTTGACATTAATGCAAAAATATAATATTATATATCTCGTAATTAGCACTCTTCAATAATGAGTGCTAACAAAAAGGAAGGTGCGGATATGAATGATAGAGAGCACTAATATTAAAGGCAAATCATCAAGCATTATCTCGAATTTGGTGAAAGTGTAGGATCGAGAACTCTGGAAAAGAAATATAGTATTGGAGTTTCTTCAGCCACAATAAGAAATACGATGGCAGATCTTGAAGATAAAGGACTGATTGCTAAGACACACATATCTTCCGGAAGAATTCCGACAAGTGAAGGATATAAATTATATGTGGAGGAACTTATTAAGATAAGGGATATATCTACAGAAGCCAAAAGCTAGAGTAGTTGAAGCATATACATGAACCAAATAGACATGATATTTGAAGAAACATCAAGATTACTGTCAAGATAAGTAAATATGCAGGAGTAGTTCTGGAACCTGCCTATAAGACAGGAAGGAATAAAAAAGTTCAGCTTGTGCATATAAATGACACAAAATATTATGGCTGTCATAATTATGGATTCGTTTCTGACTAAAAATCTTAATATATTTCTTGAAAAATCCTGTAGATGAAGAGGAAGTTCAAAATATAAATATGATTTTAAATGATGAAATAAGCAGAAGTCCAAACTTTTACTTTATCTGATTTAGAAAAAGTTTCTTACAAATACTGATTTATTTGTACTGAAGATTTCCAAGAGAATAAAATGTTAAATGAGGGGAAATTGTTTTTTTGAAGGTGGTTCAAATTTAATTGAGAGTAACACTTCAGATGTTATGAAAAATAATAGACAGAGTAAGATTTTTAACAATCCTGAAGATATGAAACAGATATTTTTACAGTTTATTCAGACTCGACCAGTTTTAAAGATGGAGAAGTAAATGTCATTTTTGGTGAAGATCTGGATATTGCCGGACTTGAAGATTTTCTCGTTTGTATTTTCTGTTTATACAATGGGAGATGCCAAAGGAATTATGGGAGTAATCGACCAAAACGGATGAAGTATTCAAAAGAAACGGTAGGACTTGTAGAATATGTTTCAGAGGAAGTTAAGCAGTTATTGCAAAAATAAATAAATAGAAGGAGATGAGGGGTAAAAATGGCAGAAAAAGAGTTTGATGAAAAAGGTAGAACTTGAAAATGAAAATGCTGAAACGGAAAAACAGGGAAAATGAAACAAAAGAAGATGTAAATGAGGCTTCTGATAATAAAAGAAGAAACATGTGAAGAAAAGATTGCAAAGCTTGAACTTGAACTTCAGGAGTGGAAAAATTCTACACAAGAAAGCTTGCAGAATTTCAAAACTTCACTAGAAGGAAGGAAGCGAAGTTTCAGAAATGAAAAATATGCTTCAGAAGGTATTATCTAAAAGTATTGAGATAATATTGACAACTTGGAAAGGGCTGAAAAATGCTTCTGCTGAAACTAAAAACTTTGATGCTTTTAGTTGAAGGGGTAAACATGATTTTGAGAAACTTAAAAATATAGTTATCTGAAGAAGGTGTTGAAGAAATTGAAGCGAGGAGAAGGAGTAGAGTTTAACTCCTTACGAACATCAGGCAATGATGACTGAAAGCAAGGAAGAACTGAAGGACAACGATATTGTTCAGGTGTTTCAAAAAGGATATAAATTAAAAAGGAAAAATTATAAGACCGGCAATGGTAACGGTTAATAAGAAATAGTTTTTAACTTTATATATATAAATAAAAATTCAAAAATAAAAACAGGGAGTGATAAATATGAGTAAAAATAATAGGAATAGATTTAGGGACAACAAACAGTCAGTGTGGCAGTAATGGTGGAAACTTTTCAATAATACCAAACTCTGATGGGGGAAGAACTACACCGTCAGTTGCAAATATAAAGGATAATGGAGAAATAATAGTTGGGGAAATTGCTAAAAGACAGGCAATTACAAATCCCTGATTCAACAGTAATTTCAATAAAAACACAAATGGGACTCAGATTATAAAGTAAATATTCATGGAAAAGATTACACACCACAGGAAATTTCAGCAATGATACTGAAAAATTGAAAAAGGATGCTGAAGCTACCTTGGGGAAACTGTAACAGAAGCAGTTATTACAGTACTGCATACATTTTACTGATGCACAAAAGACAGGCTACAAAAGATGCAGGAGAAATTGCAGGACTTACAGTAAAAAGAATTATAAATGAACCTACAGCGAGTATGCATTGTCTTATGGATTAGATAAGAGAAAAAGGAAGAAAAAGTATTAGTATTTGACTTAGGTGGAGGAACATTTGACGTATCTGTACTTGGAAATCGGTGACGGAGTAGTGGAAGTTATATCAACTTCAGGAAACAACCACTTAGGAGGGAGACAACTTTGACCAGAAAAATTATTGATTGGTTAGCAGAAGAGTTCAAAAAGAAACAGGAATAGATTTAAGAAATGATAAAATGGCAAATCCAGAGATTGAAAGATGTCTGTAGAAGATGCTAAGAAAAATTATCAACAACATTGGAAACACAAATTTTCATTACCATTCATCACAATGGATGCCATATGGACTACCTAAACACTTGGAGAAAAACTTACAAGAGCAGCATTTGATGAATTAACAAAAGATTTAGTAGAGCTAACCAGTCAATTGGTTAAACAAGCATTGGAAGATGCAAACTTAAGTCCAAGTGAAATAGATGAAGTATTATCATGGTAGGAGGATCTACAAGAATACCTGCAGTTCAGGAATGGGTAAAAATCTACTTAGGAAAAGAACCCTAATAAATCAATAAACTCCTGATGAAGTTGTTGCGCAGGAGCTGCAATTCAAGGTGGAGTATTGATGGGAGATGTAAAAAGATGTATTGTTATTAGATGTAACTCCATTATCATTAGGAATAGAAACAGCAGGTGGAGTATTCACAAAAATGATTGAAAGAAATACTACAATCCCAGTAAAGAAATCTCTAGGTGTTCTCAACATATGCAGATAACCAGACAGCTGTTACAATAGTTGTATTATAAGGTGAAAGAGCAAGAGCCGTAGATAAACCATACAATTAGGTGATTTCAACTTGAAGGAATTCTGCTCGCACCAAGAGGAATACCTCAGATAGAAGTAACATTTGATATTGATGCGAATGGAATTGTACACATGTTTCTGCAAAAAGACTTAGGAACTGGAAAAGAAAATCAGGTAACAATTTCAGGTTCATCTAACTTATCTAAAGATGACATAGAAAAATGAAAAAGATGGCAGCTCATGAAGCTGAAGACAAAAGAAATTCAGGAACTGGTTGAAGTTAGAAACCAGGCTGACCAGTTAGTATTAGCTACTGAAAAACTATAAAGGAAAAATGAGGATAAACTTCAGGGAACTGAAAAGCTGATATTGAAAAAGGCAATCGAAGAACTGAAAAAGTTAAAAGATGGAGACAATATAGAAGAAATCAGAAAAGGTATCGAAGAATTATCTAAAAAGTATCTCAAGGATTTGCAACAAGATTGTACATCAGGATGCACAAGCTCAGGCACAGGCTCAGCAGGCACAAGGTGGAGATTCAGCTCAAAGTGAAATTCAGCGAATGATGATGTTCAGGATGCAGAAGTTGTGGATTAATAATTGGCAAAAAGTTTTAAGGAATTAAAAATACAAAGGAGGAGGAGCTATTTCTCCTTCTTTGTAGAAAATAATTGATTTTTCTGATAAAAAGTATATACTACGGACATACTTTAAAAGGAGAGATTATTATGTGAGGTCAAAAATACAAAAATGGGAAACAGTCAGGGAATAAGAATACCTACATTTTAGAAACATTAAATTTAAAAAGTAAATGACAGTATTTCAATTGAAGAAGAAGAAGACTGTTTGAAAAATACATAGAAACAGAATTCACAATATTGAGAAATTATTTTTAAATTATGATGGTGAATATGAAAAATAGATTTGAGACTAAGGATGATGAGGTTTGTAGAAGTATCGTAAAACAGGGGGATATAATAAAAAAATAAATTTTAATCCAAATAAAATGGTATGAACAGGCAGGATACAGTACCAGCTCTAGTTGTTAGCAACATATATATAATAATCAAACTAAAATGGCAAATTGTAAGTCCGATAACAAAACAACAAAAGGATTTCTTTATAGAATTAGATAATAGAGTAGAAACAACGGGAAATACTAGTGAGCATGTCCGAGCGATGGATATTTACGAAAAGAGGATATAAATATATAGAAAAAGTTACCTGAGATTTATTAAGAAGTGTATCTGAAATTATTGGTTTTGAAATTGAAGTTATTTGACAAAAATCTAGATGTTAATGATGAAAGGACGTGTTAAAATGGAAAAATGCACTAAATACTTTAAAATATGGAAATGTTGAGATAGGAGCATTTCAAAAGGGGCAGAACTTTCAAGCACAAAGTGGACGGAAAGTGAATTTATGTGGGATAGACAGGCTGAATTTTAGGTGCTAGTTCACCGGTACTTTTTCCATTTGTTGGATTAATAAAAGATGGAAAAGTATGTTTTTGAAGGAAAGACTATGAAATAACTACAAGACATGGTTTTGCAAGAAATAACGATTTTGATTTAGTTGAAAAGGGAGAAAATTTTCTGAAATTTAAATTTTCTTCAAATGAGGAAACATTGGGAAAAATATCCTTTTGAATTTGATTTTTCTTATATACATAATAACTGATAACAGTCTTGAAATAAAGTATGAAGTATTGAATAAAACTGAAAGGTGACATGTATTTTTCATTGGGAGCACATCCTGCATTTGCATTGGAGCTGAATGATGAAATAAAAACTGGAAGATTATTATCTCGAATTTGAAAAATGAAACTGCACAGATTTATCAGCTTAGAAGCGATGCATTAATCACTGGAAGAGAAAAGATTATTTTACAAAAATGAAAAATAATAAAATTAAGTGGCACTATATTTGATAATGATGCTATAATATTTGAAAAATCTGAATTTCTGCAAAGGTAACATTAAAATGCAGTAAAAGTACACGTGAACTGTCAATGGATTACAGCCAGTTTCCATTTATTGCCTTCTGGAGTAAATCAAAAGCTCCATTTGTGTGTATCGAGCCATGGTTTGGAATTTCAGATTTTTGCAAACTGCACAGGGAAAACTGGAAGAAAAGAAGGGGATTTTTGAAATTGAAGGAAAAATGATGTTTTTACTGCAAAAATAATCATTAATGGGAAAATTGTAACGTGGAATAAAAAGGAAGGAAAGGAGAAATAGAATTGTTGTAAATTTTGAAAACAGTTCTATAAATGGAAATGGCAAAAAGAGATTATTAGTGAAGTACTTGGAGTGCCAAAAGACGCAAGTGAATCAGATATAAAAAAAGGCATATAGAAAAGCTGCCATGAAATATCATCCTGATAAGTTTGCTAATTCATCAGAAGCTGAAAAAGATGCTGAAGATAAATTTAAGGAAATTAACGAAGCTTTATGAAATATTGTCTCGATCCTCAGAAAAAGTCTGCATATGATCAGTATGGTCATGTCGCATTTGAGCAGGAGGACCTGGAGGAGCAGGTGGCTTTGGCGGATTCGGTCAAGGTGGAGGTTTTGGTGGCTTTGATTTTGGTGATGTTGATTTAGAGATATCTTTGGAGATATCTTTTGGTGGTGGCAGAAGTCGTCGTAATCGAAAGAAATCAAAAGGTACATCAAGGTTCTGATTTGAGATATAATTGGAACTTACACTTGAAGAAGTGGCATCTGGAGTAGAAAAAGGAAATAAAGTATAAAAGAAATGGGAAATGTCATACATGTCACGGTTCAGGAGCTGAACCAGGGCACAATATGAAAACATGCGATAAATGTAATGGTTCCGACATATAAGAACACAGCAGAGATCAATTTTTGGAATACAGACTGTAATGCATGAATGTGATCAGTGTCATGGAACAGGAAAAATTCCTGAAAAAGGCATGTAATACATGCCACGGAACAGGAGTGGAAAAAGGAAACAGTTACAAGAAAAAAATAAAAATACCATCAGGTGTTGAAAACAGGTCAGAGATTGATTGTAAAGAGATGGTGGAGAAGCTGGAAAAATGATGGAGTATACGGTGATTTAGTATATATTTATAACTGTCAAGGAACATGAAATATTTAAAAGAAATGGGAAACGACATTTACTGTGAAGTTCCAATAGGAATGACAACAGCTGTTTTAGGTGGAGAAGTGGAGGTTCCTACAATTGACGGAAAAATCAAAAATAAAAATACCAGAGGGTACACAAAATGGTAAAGTATTCAGATTAAGGGAAAAAGGGATAACTCATTCAGGAAGAAGAGGTTCCAGAAATAATAACTATAAAAAGTGGAAACTCCTACAAATCTTATCTGACAAAGCAGATACTTGAAGAATTTGATGAATCTTTAGGAAAGAAAAATTATAAGGAATCACATTCTTTTTATGGAAAAATTAAAAAAATTTTTTTAAAAAGTTTGAAAATTAAAAATATAAGTATATAGGAAATTTTATTGAAGTAATAGGGCTGTTTTAAAATTAGAAAATAAAGTTGTTTTTAATTTTAGACACCCTATAAAAATATGAAATCAAAAATATATTGACAAAAATCAAAAATCAAAAGTATACTTAGAATAGATAATAACATATAAAATTCAATATACATTAAGATATAATATAATCAAGGAGGAACAGAGATGTCAAAAGTAGTATTAAAAGGAGTGGAAAAACAATATCCAAAATGGTTTTAAAGCAGTACACGGAATAGATCTTGATATAAAAGACGGGGAATTCATGGTGTTTGTAGGACCTTCAGGATGTGCAAAATCTACTACTTTAAGAATGATTGCAGGGCTTGAAGAAATAACAGGAGGAGAAGTTTATATAGGAGATAAGCTTGTAAATGATGTGCCACCAAAGGACAGAGGAATAGCAATGGTGTTCCAGAACTACGCACTGTATCCTCATATGACAGTTTATGAAAATATGGCATTTGGATTAAAACTTAAGAAAACTCCAAAAGATGAAATAGATAAAAGGGTAAGGGAAGCTGCAGAAAAGCTTGAAATTACAGAGCTTTTAGATAGAAAGCCTAAGGAAATGTCAGGAGGACAGAGACAAAGGGTTGCACTAGGAAGGGCAATAGTAAGAAAACCTGAAGTTTTCCTTTTTGATGAACCTTTATCAAACCTTGATGCTAAACTAAGGGTATCAATGCGTGTAAGAATAACACAGCTGCATCAGGAACTGAAAACAACAATGATATATGTAACACATGACCAGGTTGAAGCAATGACAATGGGAGACAGAATTACAGTAATGAAATCAGGAAGAATAATGCAGGTTGATACACCGCTTAATCTTTACCACTATCCGGCAAATAAATTCGTGGCAGGATTTATAGGATCGCCTACAATGAACCTGATAGAAGGAACACTTGTTGAAAAAGGAAGGAAAAAGTATTTGTAGATATCAACGGAGCAGAAATAGAAATACTTGGAGAAAAGGTGAAAAGTAAAAAGACCATGTTGGAAAAGAAAAGTAACATTTGGAATAAGACCTGAAAGCATAAGCGTAGTAGCAGAAGAAGACAATATTTCAAAAAGTTAGTAAGTAAGTGTAGTAGAACAAATGGGAAATGAAGAATATATATACTTCACATTGAAACGGTCACCAGATGACATGCAGAATAAAATGTAGAGGGAGTAAGTGATTCTGTAGGTAAGAAAGGACAAAAAGTATTTCAGATTTGATACAAGCAAGGCTCACATATTTGATGTTGAAACAGAAGCAAATATAAGCTTGTAATTGAAAAATAATAAATAAAAATATTTTTGAAGAAAATCTTTTTATAACTTTAAATATATATTGAAAACTATATTTATAAATTATCTAAATTGTAAGATTTGGTTAATTAAATTAAATATAGTTTTTATTTATAATATGTATCATAAGTTACACTATCATTGGAAAAATGGATAATATTTAGAAAATAAATTTTATAAATCAAATATTTTTTTATCATAAAAGAATATTAGATTTGATAAAAATAATATAAGGTGGTGTTTTTATGGAAAAAGTAAATATGAAGGACTATTTAAACATAAATTTTGGAACTGATTGACAAAAATGACAGAAATAAAAAGATTACATAGAAGGAACGGCAGATGTTGAAACAACAAGAAATCTTATAAGGGAAACTTTAAGGGGAAAAAGATAACTCCTGCAGAATTTGCATATTCGGAACAGAAAATAAAAGATCTGGGATTTGATGATGCTACAGTTCACGATAAAATGAATGATGTGCTGGATTTGTTTGATGAGATTATAATAAGAGAAGAATCGGATTTACCTGAAGGACATCCAATAAAACTTATTTGAAGGAAAATGAAGCAGGAAGAAAACTGATTGCAGAAATGAAGGAAGAAGTAAATAAAGAAATTTATAAAAATAAATGGCTTGAATATGTATGACAAGCTTTATACTTTCAACCTACACACCTTGCAAGAAAACAGATCAGTTATTTCTCAATACTTGAAACAAAAGGTTTTGACAGACCGTCAAGAATAATGTGGTCTTTTGATAATGCAGTGAGGGATAATATAAGTGAAGCGAGAAAAACTCTTCAGGAAGATAAAATAGATGAATTTCGAAAAACAGGAAATTGTATGGGGAACTTACACTTGATATAATGCACAAGGAAGAAGAAATCCTGTATCCGACTTCATTAAAAATGATTACGGATGAGGAATTTAGAACATGAGAAGCGGTGATGATGAAATAGGGATATTTCCCTAATAGAAAAACCTGAAGGGTTCCCTACCTGAAAAGAAAAGATGGAAAAATAGGAAAAACCTGAAAATATTGATACTGCTAGAATGGAAATTTCATGAATGATCTGGCAGGACTTCTTGCAAAATATAATATGAACGGAAATTCAGAAAAATCTGATATACTTGATGTGAAACAGGGAAAACTTACTTTAGAACAGATAAACCTGATTTTTCAGCATATGCCGGTAGATCTTTCGTTTGTTGATGAAAAATGAGATTGTTAAAGTTTTTACACTGACACAAAACACAGAATATTTCCTAGAAGTGCAGGAGTAATAGGAAGAGACGTAAAAATTGTCATCCTAGGGAAAAGTGTATCATCTGTTCTTGAAATAATTGGAAGCATTTAGAAGCGGAGAGCAGGATGAAGTGGATTTTTGGCTTGAAATGAATGGAAAGTTTATTTACATACATTATGTGGCAGTAAGAGATGAAAATGGAAAATTCAAGGTGTTCTTGAAATGATGCAGGATGTTACAAGAATAAGAAGTCTTGAAGGAAAAAGAACATTGGTGACATGGGAAAGACCTATCAGATATAAAAGCAGAAGAAACTAAGAAAAACGGAACAAAAAGGATAATCCATATGGATTGACTGAAAATACAGTAATAGGAGAAATAGTTGATAAATATCCACATAAAAGAATTTATGCCAACATTATCTCCTACGCATAAAAAGCTGATGGATCCTGTTCAATATATGATAATGTCAGTAGCAACTCTTGATATGATTGCTAGTGCGTGGAGGATTCCAGTTGAAGAAAATAATAGAAAAATTTCTGATAAAAATTAAAGCTGAAGAAAAATAAATAGTAGGTTGTAAGCATTGAAAATACAGATGTGTTTTTATATATATTCCTAAAAAGAGCAGAACAAAGTAAATAAAATATATTGGAAATACCTGTTAATTGTGCTATAGTATAAGCAAGAATTTAAATATTCTTTATATTTATTGAGTCATGTTCAAAACTATCAGGAGGAATATGTGATGAAAAATGTATTTTATTAATTTTAATATCAGGTATCTTATTTGGAAGTAAAGCCACAAATACCACATGTAGAAAAACATCAAAGAATACAGAAGTTAAAACATGTGACTACAGCTACGACATAATAAGACTAAGAAATTAAATGAAACAAAGACAAAGGTAACACAGAAAATATCAAATGCAAAATAATGCAAAATACAGCAGTAAAAAGTCGCTCTACTGTAAAAATGCCAAATCATCAGGAAAAACTGATACAGAAAAGAAAACTGAAGCAAAAGCATTGATGTGAAAAATACAGAAACTAAGGCAACTGCAGAAAAACAGCTCCAGTTACAAGTACAAACGTGAAACAGGAAAAATACTGCACCGGTAAAAGATACAAAAACAGCTGTAAATAATGAGGTAAAAACTTACTGCTACAGACCTATAGGCAAAACATCAGTTTTATCAGCTGAATGACAAGGGAGAATACAGAGCAAATATAAAATTTAAATATTGCATGATTAAAGGTGGAAAAAAAGGAAAATCTTTGAAATTGGAATTATAGTAACGGATCTTAATGCAACAAAACGACTACATAAAGAAATATTCCTATCTTCATTTAAAAGATGAAGAGAAAATTACATAAAAATGCTGGATGGAGATAACTACTACTATTATGGAGCATGGTCATGGGATAATTTTTAGAATCTCATGAAAATACTAATCAGGATAAGAAATAGAAAAATAAATTAGAGGCTGTCTCAAAAGTAAAGACCATATTTATGAATTCTGAGTAAATATGGTTTTCATATTTTACTGAAACAGCTCTTTTTATTATAAATGATAAATATAATTGACAATAGCAAAAATTATATTAAAATAATACTATCATTAGTATATACAAAAGAAAATATTTATAAAATGAAAGGAGAAAGCCATGTCAGAAAGAAAAGGTGTGGTAACATTTAAGGAAATCCTATAACCATTATTAGGAGAAGAAGTAGGAGATAAAGCTAAAGACTTTATAGTTTTAGGAACAGATCTTAGTGAAGTAAAAACTAAGTGACTATACAGGAAAGTAGTTGTAATTTCTGTATTTCCATCAGTAGATACAGGAGTTTGCGCATTGCGTGCCTAATCCAGATTTAACCAGGAAGCAGCAAATTTTTGATAAGGATGTTCAGCTTTTAACAATTTCAGCAGATTTTACCGTTTGCTTTAGGAAGATACTGTGCTGATAAAGGAATTGAAAAACGCATTAACTGCTCCAGACCATAAAGAACTTGATTTTGGTCTAAAATATGGATTTGTTATAGGAATTAAGATTATTAACAAGAGGAACAGTAATTGTTGATAAGGAAGGTCACTGTACAATATGTTGAATATGTACCCTGAAGTTGCTACAGAACCTGATTACAGTAAAGCGCTGGAAGTAATAAAAACATTAATATAAAAAGGCTATTTTCAGAAAATTGAAAAATAATGTAAAACCATATTTATGATTATTTATACTTCACAATCCAAAACAGAAAATGAATTTAGAAAAAGTCAACAACCTGAATTTTCAGGTGAATTTTGACTTTTCTTTTATAAAATGACTGTTTTGTATAAGTGAAATTTTTGGTAAATGAATAAATATGGTTTTCATATTTTTCAAATTATAGATAGCCTAGTATATTTCACTTTATATCAATATTTATTGCTGATGAAGCATTTTAGGAGTTTCTTCCAATGCTACACGTATTTTTACAGTTTGAGAATTTCTTATTACACTTAATTCGACAGATTCTCCGACTGGCGGGACCAGTTCACCTATGAAGGTTCCTGCAGAATTAACAGCTTTTCCATTAACTGCAACAATAACATCGTTTGCCTGAATACCAGCTCTTGCAGGGCAGGACCCTATCTCGCAACAACTTTGCAATAAGAACCCATTTGTTGATTTAATATTAAGAGCCTTTATCTTTTTCAGAATCCAGATTATTTAAATAAACTCCAATATATGGTTTTTCAAATTTTCCTGTTGCAATAATTGAATCCTCAACTGCGGAAGCTAAGTTTGATGGTATTGCAAAATCCAAGTCCGACACTTCTCCAGATGTTGAAAGGATGGCAGTGTTAACTCCTATTACTTACTCATTAATATCAATTAGAGGCCTCCACTGTTTCCCTGATTTAATAGCCGCATCTCGTCTGAATGAAAGTTTTCGATTTCTTCTATTCCCGAGTGAACTTCTTCCTGATGCACTTATAACTCCCACTGTCATGGAATCGTTTTAATCCCATGGATACCAAATGCGACAGATCATTGCCCAATTTCAATTTTATCAGAATCACTAAATTCAAGAGGTTTAAACTTCTCATTAGCTCAATTTTAAGTACAGCAATATCAACTTCAGGAGAAGTTCCTATCAGTTTTGTTTTATATTCCTTCCATCTGAAAAAATTTTACAAAGATTTCATCTGTATTGCTTACAACGTGATTATTTGTAACAATATAACCATCTTCAGATACCACAAATCCCTGAACCCAATGCCCTGATTCACGTTTTTCCACCCCCGGAACGTCCGAAAAGTAATTCTTCAAGCGGATTGTAGGTATTAACTGTGACAGTTTTAGTTCTGATATTAACTATTGAATCTTTAGTATTTTTGTAAAACCTGTACAAATGCATCCTGAGTTTCTACCGCATTTTTAGTGTGTGTAATTTCTTTCCCTGTGACATTTGCTGAGTCTGTTCCTTCTGTTCTTTTTCTCCCTCGTACATTGTCAAGAGGCTTGGAACAGCTCTATAGCAATAAATAATAATGACAATAAAGTGAATATTTTTCTCCTTTTCATAAATAAATCTCCTTCAAAATAACGTTACTATACTGATTATGTCAGTATAGAAGTAGTTTAAGAAATTAAAATTAAATAGCCTTATGAATTTGCTTTTGTATTATCTTTAAAGATAAAATATTGTAAAATAATTTGGATATTTGTATTATCTTATGATATAATTATATAATCTATAATTAGGGAGTGTATATGATAAAATTAGTTTTACTAGATGTAGACGGAACATTAACTGATGGCGGAATATATAGAGGCAATAATGGAGAAGAGCTCAAAAAGATTTAATGTTAAAGATGGATATGCCATTGTTAATGCACAGAAACTTGGTATAGAATTTGGAATAATTACAGGAAGAAAATCAGAACTCGTTGAAATAAGATCAAATGAGCTGAAAATAAAATATCTGTATCAGGGAATTTCTGAAAAACTGTTATTTTAGAAGAAATAATGCAGAAAACTGGACTGAAAAAGAAGAAATAGCCTATATGGGAGATGACCTGAATGATATTCTTATAATGAAACAGTCAGGATTGACAGGCACTCCAAAAGATGCGGCAGATGAAGTGATTCAAATTGCAGATTTTGTTTTCAGATGGTGGTTCAGGAGCAGTAGAGGGAATTCGTTGAATATATACTGAAAAAGAAGGAAAATGGGAAATTTTTAAAAATGTAAAATAATAAATTAAAAAGTAGTATGATTATTAGTATTTAGGAGGAATAATGGCGATAAAGTATTTTGGATGCCAAGAGGCTAAGAGATATTATTTAGTAATGGAGGAAAATGGGTTATAAAAACATGAGGAATTAGTAAATGAACTGAATGTTTATCCAGTTCCCTGACGGTGATACAGGAAGCAACATGGCAATGACTCTTAAATTTAAGATAACTGACATAGAAGGAAAAAGCTAATGAGAAAAACTTCAATGAAAGATTTTAGTAGAAACAGTTGAAGAAGCTGTGTTTAATGGGAGCAAGAGGAAATTCTGGAACAATACTTTCCCAAGTAATCACAGGATTTTTAAAAGGTATAGGAGAAAAACAAAAACTTTTATCAGTTGATGTTGCACAGGCACTTTCATGCAAAAGAAACGGCATATAATGCTGTAAGTGAACCAGTGGAAGGAACTATGCTCACAGTTATAAAGAAGAGTATCTGAAAAGGCAGATGAATGTGCATCAAAAATGGAAGATTTAGTCGTGTTCTGAAAGAACTGATGAAGCAGCTAACAAAGCTGTAGAAGAAACACCTGAATTACTGCCTAAGCTAGAGGAAGCAGGAGTTGTAGAGTAGGAGGAAAAGGCTTTATTTTTCCTATTTGAAGGATTTTTACAAAATTGCAACTGAATTAAATTTAATTGCTGAGTTGCAAAAAGTCACAAGTAAAGGAAAAATGAATTTGATAAAGACAATTACAAATATAGATCATGATCCGGAAAGTATAAAAATTCCAGTATTGTACTGAATATATAATTTTAAATGGTGATTTTGATACAGAAGAATATAAAAAGAGAGTTCTTGAATTAGGAGATCTCAGCAGTATTTGCACAAACTTCAAAGAAATTTAAAACACACATACACACGAATCATCCTGGAAAAGCAATGGAAATTAGCATTGGAATACATTCACTGGAAAAATGAAAGTTGAAAACATGAAACTTCAGCATGATAATCTGCAAATTTTCAGTGAAAAAGATGAAGCAAAAATTATTCTGTAAATAAAAATATTAATAAAACTGATTCAGGGTATATAGTACTTGATGATTCTGGAAAAATATGAAGGATGAATTTCTGAAAGAAGGGCAGATGTTGTTATATTAGGTGGTCAAAGTAAAAACCCTAGTGTTCAGGAAGTATATTCGGCAATAGAGAAAGTTGATAAGATATATATATACATTTTTCCTAACAATACGTAATAGCTACTGCAAAACTTGCATCAGAATCAGACAAAAATATAATAGTTTATGGTACAAAACTATGCTTGAAGGGTATTACTGCTTAAAAACAGGGAAGAAGATATGAAGAATTATACTGAAAAAGAAATTATTCAATTGAAATAACAAGAGCTGTGAGAGATACAAAAAGTTGGATGAGACTGGTAATTACAAAAAGATAACTATATCAGGACTTGTAAATGGAAAAATAAAAATACACGGCATCAACTTTAAAAGAACTTATTGAAGAAATGCTGAATAAACTTGTTACTGTTAACTACAATTACGGCAGTGGTTTCTGAAGGAAAAGACAAGAATGAAGAAACTAAAGAAAATCTAATAAAAGAAAAAATTCGAATAAAATAAAAACTACATATATAAATGGTGAGCAGGATAATTATAATTACTATATATATATTGAAAAATAGAGATCCTAATATGCCGGAAATAGCACTACTGACAGACTCGGTATCAGACTTAATACCTGAAGACATAATAGGGTTACCGATAAAATTGTTCCTTTTAAAAATAGATTTAAATGGAGAGTTATTAAAAGATGGTGTTGAAATGTCAAAAAGATGAATTCTGGGCAGAAAAATAGTTAATTCAAGAGATGAAGAGGATTTAAAATTAAAAGACTTCACAGCCATCTCCATACAGGATTTTCTGAATGCCTATAATAAATTATTTGAAAAAGGATACATAATTTCAGTACATCCATCTTCTAAATTAAGTGGAACAGCACAGGCTCAGGAGTAGGAAGAACGTTGACTAACAGGGAAGATGATATTGAATTGGTAGACAGTATGGGAGGATCTCTATTACAGGGAATCTTAGTACTGAAGCTGGGCAAAAGCAGTAAAGAAAGAAAGTTTCGAGAAATAATAAACTGGATAAATTCATATAAAAACAAAGGTAAACTTCTAATGATTGTTCCAGATTTAAAATATCTTGAAAAAGGTGGAAGAATTGGTAAAAGCAGGCTCAGCAATAGCTGGAATGATACAACTAAACCGATTCTCTACAGTAAGTCAGGAGAAGTTACAATTGAAAAGAAAGCAATTGAGAAAGAAACGACACAGAAGTATATAGAAAAATATGTAAAAAGATGAAAGTAGAAAACAAAGTCTTGTAGTAGTGTACATGTTGGGGTGGGAGTGACCTGAAGAACTGGAAAATATTTCAAAAATGCATTCGCAGAAATAGGAGAGAGCTCAAAATCACATTTGCAATATTAAACAGACAAATAGGAGCGGTAATAGGTTGTCATACTGGACCTGTTCATGGTGTTTTACTATGTTCCCGAAACTAAGTTAATATTGTAGTAGTTTATAAAATAATAAGTGAGGAAAAAGCCTTGAAATTTATAAATTTTAAAGAAATAGGTTCAACAAATGAATATGTAAGAAGAGACTTAAGAGTTAAAAGAATTTGAAGCAGTTGTAGCTGAAAAGCAGACTAATGACAGAGTGAAAAAGAGGGAATCTGTGGATTTCAGATAAAGGAGGGAGCCTCTTTTTCATTTTGGACTGAAGATAAATATGAATTATCAGGGACAAAAATTGAGATGTTCAGTTGTTATGTTATTTCGAAGTATTAAAGGAATACATTAAAGAAAGTTCTGAAAAACTTCGAGGATGAAAGAGAGCATCTCAAATTTAAATGTACCAAAAATGATATTTATTATAAAGATGATAAGTAGTGTTTTTGTGATAAAGTTAGAGAGATAGAATAATAATAGGAATCAGAATAAATGTGAACAATGATGTAGAAAAAGATAGATGCAAAAGCTACATCTTTTGTCAAAAATTTTTCCCAATCGAAAATATCCAATAGAAGAAATCATTGATTATATTACTGTTTGAGTTAAACTTTGTAAAGGAATGGGAAGAAATTTTATTAATTTTAAATAATGATAATTATTTAAAAGATATAAAAAATAGATGGGAAATATACTAGAAAAAGAATACAGACTTTCAAGAGTGAATAGAGCTGGAAAACTATTAATTATTGGTAAAGGAGACGCTGACGAAACTAAACGTCAAACACTGAAATTTAAATTAATCGAAAATTAATACCTGTTAGACAAAGGCATTAAAATTTGATAGAATAATTTTTGTCAACTGCGGGAGTGGTTGAGAGGACAATGGAAGACATGAATAAATGAGGAAGAAAAATAAGACGGAAAAAGCATCGAAGAAGAAAAAGAGATAATTAACAAGGTGAAAAGAAATAGTTGAATGAAGAGTTTGATCCTGCCCGCTCAGGATGAACGCTGACAGAATGCTTAACACATGCAAGTCGATGGGGAAGTGGTGCTTGCACCATGGTAACCATGGCGGACGGGTGAGTAACGCGTGAGGGACTTGCCTGCGGATCGATAACAGCAGGAAACCGCTGACAAGACCGGATAAGGCACGCGGAGCTTATGGTTACGATGAAAGGAGACGCCTGCGGAGAGCCTTGCGTCCCATTAGCCAGTTGGGGGTAACGGCACCACCAAGGCGAAGATAGGTAGCCGGCCTGAGAGGGTGGACGGCCACATGGGACCGAGATATGGCCCTCCTACGCCCTACGGAGGCGCAGTGGGGAATAGTTGGACAACGCAACCCTGATCCAGCAATTCTGTGTGCACGAAGACGGTTTTCGGATTGTAAAAGTGCTTTCAGCAGGAAGAAGTAAGTGACGGTACCTGCAGAAGAAGCGACGGCTAAATACGTGCCAGCGATACCGCTGGTAATACGTACGTCGCGAGCGTTATCCGGAATTATTGGGCATAAAGGGCATCTAGGCGACTCTGACAAGTCAGGGTGAAAACCTGCGATCAAACCGCAGGCCTGCCTTTCTGAAACTGACAGGCTGAGTACCGGAGAGGTGGACGGAACTGCACGAGTAGAGGTGAAATTCGTAGATAGCGTGCAGGAATGCCGATGATGAAGATAGTTCACTGGACGTAACTGACGCTGAAGTGCGCGAAAGCCGGGGAGCGAACAGGATTAGATACCCTGGTAGTCCCGGCCGTAAACGATGATTACTGGGGTGGGCAGGAAGACTGTTCAGTGCCGAAAGCTGAATGCGATAAGTAATCCGCCCGAGTACGGCCGCAAGGCTGAAAACTCAAAGGAATTGACGGGACCCGCACAAGCGGTGGAGCAGTGGTTTAATTCGACGCAAACGCGAGGAACCTTACCAGATCTTGACATCCCGCGAACGCCCATGCGAGGATGGGCGGTGCTCGGGAACGCGGAGACAGGTGGTGCATGGCCGTCGACAGCTCGTGTCGTGAGATGTTGGGTTAAGTCCTGCAACGAGCGCAACCCCCTGTTGCTAGTTACCATCATTAAGTTGGGACTCTGGCAAGACCGCCTGCGAAGAGCAGGAGGAAGGTGGGGATGACGTCAGTCATCATGCCCCTTATGATCTGGGCTACACATCGCACAATGGGCTGTACAGAGGAGCAGGGAGGCGGTGACGCGGAGCGAATCTTGAAAGCAGTTCGAAGTTCGGATTGAAGTCCGCAACTCGACTCTCATGAAGTTGAATCGCCAGTAATCGCGGATCAGCAATGCCGCGGGTGAATACGTTCTCGGGTCTTGTACACACCGCCCGTCACACCACGAGAGTTGTCTGCACTCAGTTACTGGGCTCTAACTTTGGAGGAAGGCTACAGGTGTGGATAGTGATTGGGGTGAAGTCAGTAACAAGGTATCCGTGCACCGGAAGGTGCGGATGGATCACCTCCTTTCTAGGGAGACGGATGCGTGTCGGATCTTCCTCATATGTCTCAAGTCTGAGGGCGTGTGGCTCAGGTGGTTAGAGCACTCGGCTGATAACGCAGGGGTCACTGGGTTCGGAGTCCAGTCATGCCCACCAGGAAGTGATGACTAGAAGTCTATGGGGATATAGCTCAGTTGGGAGAGTCGGCCTTTGCAAGGCAGAGGTCAGCGGTCTGAACCCGCTTATCTCCACCAATTAATTATTTAAAAAGAAGGACAATGGGAAATGAATAGGTAAAAGAGTTACACAACCGAAGGAAACTTTGTTGAAGAAGAGAAGCTGAAAAAGGGCAAGCACACGGAGGATGCCCTAGGCGAGGGAGCCGAAGAAGGACGCTAGCCGCGAAAAGCCTGGAGGAGTGCATCAGGACCCGTGATGCCGGACATCCGAATGAGAACCTGTATACCGGAGGGTATGCGCGAGAGAGGTAAGCCACGAACTGAAACATCTAAGAGCCGGAGGAGAAGAAAGTAAAAACGATTCCCTGAGAAGCTGAGCGAACGGGGAGGGAGCCTAAACCGTATATGTGTTAAAGCTGGCGGCTGTTGCATATACGGGGTAGAGGGAGCATACGGAAGCCGAGGCCATGAGGCCGGGCTGGTCAGCGATGTAGCGGAACGGCTATGGAAAGCTGACCGTAGGAGGTGAGAGTCCCAGAGCGTAAAGTCATGACAGCCTGTAGGAGATCCTGAGTAGCATCGGACACGAGGAACTGGTGAATCAAAGGGACTATATCACAGTACAAATACCCGCCGACCGATAGAGGAGAGTACCGTGAGGGAAAGGTGAAAAGAACCCTGAGCAAGGGAGTGAAAGAGAATTTGAAACTGTGCTCTACAGGCGGTAGGAGCCCGTAGGGTGACTGCGTGGATTTTGGTTAATCATCCTGCGAGTTATGATGTGGCGAGGTTAAGTGCAAGCGAGCCGAAGGAAACCGAGCCTTAATAGGGCGCAAGTCGCAGTCATAGACGTCAGAAACTCTAGTGATCTCAGGGCCTTGTCCAGGCTGAAGCTGAGGTAAGACCAGTGGAGGGCTGAACTCACCGCCGTTGAAAAGTTGGGAGATGAGATAGGTCTAGGGGTGAAAAAGCCAATCGAACTAGGAGATAGCGCTCGTTCCTCTTCCGAAATGCATTTAGGTGCACTGGTTGAAGATAGCGTGGGTAGAGCAATCGTATGGCTTAGGGGGCGATAGCTTACCGAAGTCAAGCAAACCGCGAATACCGCATATATTGTTTACCGGGAGGAGTTCACGGATGACAAGGTCCGTGGACGAGAGGGGGAACAGCCCGGACCGCCGGCTAGGGTCTCCAAATCATGTCTAAGGGAAAGGAGGTGGATATTCACAGACAACCAGGAGGTTGGCTTAGAACGTACCATACCTTGAAAAGAGTGCGTACAGCTCACTGGTCGAGAGTATCTGCGCCGAAGATATAACGGGGCTAAGATGAACCGAAGTCTCGCGGAAGCGTGTGTAACACGTTTGGTAGGAGAGCGTTCTGTAGGCCGTGGAAGGTGTCCCTGAAAGGGATGCTGGAGGTACTGAGAAGTGAGAATGCAGGAATGAGTAGCGAGAAGGAGGCGAGAATCCCTCCCGGCCGGAAGTCCAAGGCCTCAGGGGAAGGTTTGTCCGCCCTGGGAGTCGGGACCCAAGCATACAGGCAGAGTCACTGAAGGCGAATGGAAAACAGGTAATATTCCTGCGTACCGCTGTGTACTGACTGAGAGATGGAGGACGCAGGAAGGTACAGGGAAGGCTGGACGGAAATAGCCTTTCTATGGTGAAGCGATGGACTACAGGCAAATCCGATGTTCAGACGTGAGGCCTGACGGGTGCTTTTAGGGTATAAGCCGCAGATCCTACACTGCTGGGAAAAACTTCTATTTAGGGAAACAGCTGCCCGTACTGTAAAACCGACAGAGTGTGGACAGAGTGAGAAACTTATAGGCGACAGGACAACTCTGGCTAAGGAACTCTGCAAAATGGCCTCGTAACTTAGGGAGAAGGGTGCCCGCGGTACCTGAAGGAGACACCCGAGGGGAAATCAGCCGCAGTGAAGAGTCCCAAGCAACCGTTTTACCAAAAACACAGGTCTATGCTAAGCCGGAAGGCGACGTATATGGGCTGACACCCGCCCAGTGCCGGAAGGAAGAGGTGAGGATTGAGAGAGATCCGAATTGAAAGCCCCGGTGAACGGCTAGCCGTAACCATAATCCTGGGCAGCGAAATTCTGTCGGGTAAGTTCCGACCTGCATGAATGGTGAAAATGATTTGGGAGTCGCCCCGCCGAGACCTGGTGAAGTTGTAATGCCGGTGAAGATACCGGTTACCCAGTAGGTACTGAGAAAAGACCCCGTGAGCTTTTTACCGCGCCCGGCATTGGGTTTCGGCAATGCGTGTATAGGATAGCTGGGAGGCTTAGAAGATATGGTAGGTCAGCTCATCGGGAGCCGCTGTTGGAAATACCAGCCACGCATTGTTGGGATCTTAATCTCAAGAGATGGGAGACAGTGCTAGGTGGGCAGTTTGACTGGGGCGGTCGCCTCCCAAAAAGAGTAACGGAGGCGTTCGTGTTCCCCCAGGGCTGATGGAAATCAGCCGAGAGTGCAAAACGCATAAGGGAGCTTGACTGCGAGATCGGACGGGTCGAGCAGGGCACGAAAGGGAGTTAGTGATCCGGCGGTTCTGAATGGAAAGGCCGTCGCTCAACGGATCAGCTACCCCTGGGGATAACAGGCTGATACTTCCCCAAGAGTCCATATCGACGGAAGCGTTCGGCACCGATGTCGGCTCGTCCTCATCCTGGGGCTGGAGAAGGTCCAAGGGTTGGCTGTTCGCCCATTAAAGAGGCACGCGAGTCAGTTCTGAACGTCGTGGCGACAGTTCGCATCCCTATCCACCGCAGGCGTGTGAATATTGAAGGGATCTGTCCTTAGTACGAGAGGACTCGGGATGGACGTTGACCACTGATGTACCGGTTGTCACGCCAGTGGCACGGCCGGGTAGTCACGTCCGGAAGGGATAACCGCTGAAAGTATTCAAGCGGGAAGCCCACCCCGAGATGAATGTTCTTCCGGCATCCGCCGAGAACAGCGGTGATAGTCGGGGGTGCAAGCACGTGACATGTTCAGCTGACCGGTACTAACAATGCGTAGGCTTACCAAGACTCTTTTACTTATACTATTTATTTCACGTCTCTTTACTTGAATGGCAATACAAGAATGTTTGGTGATTATAGCGGGTAGGGATATACCCGGTCACATTCCGAACCCGGAAGTTAAGTCTCGCTCTGCGCCTAAGATACTTGGATTAGGTTCCAGAAAATCTGGTCGCCAAACTTTTCAAATTAGTGTTCCGTGGCTCAGTCGGTTAGAGCATCTGGCTGTTAACCAGAGGGTCGTTGTCTGAGTCCAACTGGGGACGCTATATATATAGTATTAATTATTATGTCATAGTTATAGAAATTATTAGATTAGAAAGATGTATAGATGTAATTGTTTGAATTTTTAAGTTCATTGATTGTATGTTGCTATTTTTAATGATAGCAAGAAGTATTATATATTTGACATAAATTACTATATTTGTTATCATTTATTATAGATTTGAAAAGAAAGGAAGATGTATGATTATAAAAATTGATGGAAGTGTTGATCACGACACACTTAAAGAAATAATTTGCCAGACTTGAAACTGAAAACAGTTAGTGTAAAACCAATAATAGGGGAAGATTATACAATTTTAGGACTTGTTGGAGATATAAGTACACTAGATTATAAAGATATACAGTCATTGATTATGTTTTAGATGTCTCAAAGAATCACAGGAGCCATATAAGAGGGCAAGTAGAAAATTTTGCCGGAAGATTCAATTATAAAAATAGGAAAATGTTGGAACTAGGTGGAAATAATTTAGTTAGATGGCATGACCTTGTTCTGTTGAGAATGAAAACAAATTATTGATACTGCAAAAAGCAGTAAAGCGTGGAGCAACAATGTTAAGAGGTGGTGTAGAAGTTAAAGCGAGAACATCTCCTTAAGCGCATTCTAGGGATTAGAATGGAAGGAACAAAGCTGCTTTATGAGCTAAAGAGGAAAACTGGCTTACCAATTGTTCCGTGAAGTTAGTGTCAATTGCACAGTTACATGAATTTTCGACGCACATTTGATATGATTCAATTGGGTGCAAAGAAATATGCAGAATTTTTGATTTATTGAAGGAAGTTGGAAAACTAATATCCAGTACTTTTAAAAAGAGGATTAGTGCGACACCTGAAGAATGGCTAATGTCATTGAGTATATCTAGGTGGAAAATGAAAAATGTTGTTCTTTGCGAAAGAGGAATCAGAACTTATGAAACTGCTTATAGAAATGTATTGGATTTGAATGCTGTACCTATGATTAAGAAATTAACTCATTTTACCAATAATTGTGGATTCTGCACACGCAACAGGAAAGCACTGGATGGTAAAACCGCCTTGGAATGGCAGGAAGAGGAGCAGACGGACTCATGCGTTAGGGCGCGCATCCGGAGCCGGATAAGGCATTGTCAGATGCACCACAAATCATTAAAATTGAAAGTGTTTGTAGATTTTGATGCAGGATGTGTGTGGAAAAATTGCAAATGTATTGAAAAACTTTGTAGACAAAAGTGAAAGTTTTCTGTTTGGATAATATTAAGAAGTAATAATATGTTACGAGTGATATATTTAGTAACAGTGAAATGAGATAAGATTATGATTGATAAAAGAGATTTAACAGTGACGATATAGTAGGGCTTGAGAGTAATTGGAGCAGACTTTTGCAGAGAGAGTTTTAGTGGAGATTGGTATTGAAAACAATTTACAGGTATTGATATTGATGAGGAAATCCTTTGTAGCTAGGCTGACCGAGAAAATATTATATGTAAAGTGCGACTTTATTGAGACAAAGGAACCTTTTAGAAAATCTGATTTTGCAGTGATTACTCTTATCCCAACTTAATGAAATCACTTTTTGTGAATAATATTGATAATTTTAAAGAAAAATGCTATAATTACTGATGCACAGGGAATTAAAGAGGAAAATTATTGTGATATTAACTGATTATGGAGAAAAATTAGAATACAGAGTGGAAAGAATATTGATTTTATGGACATCCCATGGCAGGAGCGTGAAAACGGGGAATTGACTTGCAGATAGCAAAGTTTTTAAGAATGGAAATTACATACACAATCATGATGAAGAAATAAAAGTGGGAAAATTTGGAATTACTGCTCGAAATTGTAAAAGCCGATGGGATTTTAAGAAGGTCAGTTTTCTTACTGCAACAGTGAGAGTCACGATGAAAATTATTGCAGTCACGAGTCAGCTTTACTCATGCAATTGCAGTTCGCTTGTGAATAGCGGACAGTGAAAGTACAGGATACCAACCGTTTTATTGGAGATTCCTATTTGTCCAGATTTGGACGTATGACGCCAAAAATAAATGAAGACGGTGGGCAGTGAGCTTTTTATGGGGAATAAGAAAAATCTTTTAGAAATGATACAGCAGTTTGAAAAGGAACTTGATATAATTTAAAGATGCTCCTTGAATAATAATGATTTGCATTGAAGGAAAAATTCATAACCGTCTCACGAGACGTAGGGATTTGGATATGAGGAGTATCTGCTACATCTGTGGAATTGGAAACTTGAAAAGATATATAATTTTAAAATAAGTATAGCAGTAAAATCATTTTAAATTCCTAAATTTGACGATTTTACCATATTTTATTTATCGATACATTGTGTTGTGAAAAATCGTATTATAATGATATGTAAAAAGGATGGACAAATTATGGAAAAATTATATGTTGGATTAGAAAAATTTTCATGGATATTTGATTGGAGAGAATTTTTTGAGATGATTTCTGAACATATTGGAGAAGTTTATAATGGAAAGAAATTATCGGAAAATACTGGATTCTAATGAAGAAGGCAGTGTGATTTATAAAATGAGTAATGAAAGAATGTTTGAGGTCGCGATTATGTTGCATTTCAGGCCCGCTGCTGGGAAAACACATAAACATATTGGAGAACAGTCGAATTGGGCCATGGTAAACACAGGTGGACTTTATTGAGAAAGGATATTGCCGTTGCACGGTGGCGGAGTTGCTGGAGAGTTATTGGAAGCGGACGCAGGCCGCCAGTTATGCGCGTGGAATTGATTTGTTACAGATACCGACGACGATAGTTTCGCAAGCTCTACGTTGCGTTGAGGAAAAGTGGGAGTTGATTTGCCTGAGGAAAAACTTTCATAGTATCATCAACCTAAACTTGTTTTAATTGACAATTATTTTTGAATACACCGAGTACAAGAGTTTTATGATAGATTTGCAGAAATTGTAGTCATGATGGCTTATTATGATGAAATTTTGGACAGGACTTGTGAAATAGTGAAAGTTGAAGTGTTTCACAAGAAGATGAAAATTATGGACAAAGTAATTACGTAAGCATTTAATGAAGTATGAAACGAGCTTGTTTACCGTTCATGAGATAAAAAAAGGAAGGTGGAACAGGACGAGAAGGAAAACAATAATTTGAGAATGATATTGAATTTTAGTATACTATTGACATGAGCAGAGCAGTTTTATAAATTATGAGAAATATTGCCATGGAGTAGCTGGTTTGCTGAATGCAGGACATTAGAAGAAAATTGGGGAGAAAAAGGATTTCCACTTGGGGAAAAAGCAGAAACTATAAAATTGAGAAACTATTGAGGCATTGACCTACCAACTGAAATTGAGTATCCGAAAGACAGGTGATTTCTGAAATTATGAAAAGGATACAAGAAAAGTACAAATGATGAATTAATTTTGTAATTTTGAAGGAAATTGGGAAGTTGGAATTAGAAAATGGGGAAAAGGAGATTTTGAGTAAATGAAGTTGTAAGAATGAAAGTAGTCAGAAAATGAAATTAAAAAGTTCAGATATTGAAGGAATTATTTGAAATAGTGAGGGAGTGAAAAAATACGTTACAGGAAAAATTTTAAAAGTGGAAAAGGCAAACTGAGTTGAAGATAATTTTAATTCAGCAAAATTTTAATTTTACAGTATTAAATATAGAGGTTTTATTATTTACTGTTGAGATTAGCAGAAATTTTATGTCTTACCGTAGTGATTTTATATAGTTTCTATTAATTATATTAGTAAGGTAGATTTCTGCAGGAGTTTTCTTTACATTATAAAAAAGAAATATCCAAATATTATTTTATGATGATGGCTTCAGTGAGAAAAAAATGAAAAAAAATTATTATAAAATTTATAATATTTTCTTTTCAAAGGAAGTATATATGGTGGGGAATACATTTACAGCTATTTTTTCAAATTCAATGAAGGAAATGGGAAAAAATTAATGTAGGTGGGATAAGAAAGACTTTTGACTTATTTCAGGAAGATTTTGTGAAAACAGAATTACTTGAAAGCATTAGAAATATTGAAAATGGAGGAATGAATTTTCTACTAGAAAATTACAAATTGAGTTTCAGTCTTTTTTCAGACAAGAAGTTTAAATTGAAAATCTTGATAATTTAAAGAAAATAAAAGTTTCAAAGAAAATACTATATTTGATGGATGAAATATACAACTGTAGAAGAATATATAATTGGTGTAACAGACGGAGGATACTAGAAAGGATTTAAATGATAATATTATTTTTTAGCTTTGAATGAAATGGAGAGATTTTCAGAAATCTGCTAGTCTGGTTGAAAAACTGAATAAAATTAGATGAAAAGGAGTAAAAAATAAGTGAAGAGATATTTAAACGGAATTTATTTTGGTGGGTTAAGCTCCATTATTGCGGTGCTAATATGATTTGAAGTTGATGATTTTTAGATATAGCCAATACTGTAATAATATTTTAGAGTTTTGGATGATATTCGAATTAAAAATAAAAAAACAGAGATGAAAGTAAAATATTACTGAACTCTGTGCGTCAAAGTAATTTAGTAAATACAAAATGTGAAAATATATAACCAAAATATGAAGTTTTACTGCAATGAAAAGATATTATAAAAGGAATTTCAATTATAATTTCTGATGAGGCAGTATACTTTATCGATGATTTACTTTGGCTTATTATTTTGGTAAAAGAGCAGGGTGTTGAATTTAAATGGATTATCCTATTCATGACGGCAGTTTCAAAAATAGTAAAGAACATATACAGACTGAAGCTGAGACTATAGCTGCAGTTATATTTACTGCTCTTTTAAAAGGTGAGAAAAGGAACAAATGAATAAGGAGAATTAATCTAGAAACGGAAAGATTTTGAGACAGTTTCTCAGAAAAATTTAGCAGAGTAGTGTCCGATGAACAAAAAAAGCAAGATTTTATAAAAGGGGGAGAAATAATGAAAAAGAGAGAAATTGAAAATATGGTGAAATTGTAAAATGTAATTGATTGTTGGAAAACGCAAGAAAGCGTGCGGCTGTTAATCATCAGACGATGGTTTTGACGTATTTTGAGATAGGAAGAATGATAGTCGAGGAAGAGCAGAAAGGCAAAAATAGCAAGAATATGGAAAGAAAATTTTAGAGATAATATCTGAGAGAAATTGAATCAGTAAAGGCTGCATGATTTTCAGTAACAAATTTACGACAACGCGGAGCAATTTTAAGGAAGTGATCTGAAAATGGAATTATCAGACACCAACTGATGAATTTTAAATTGAGCTGGTCGCACATGCGAAACTCATAGGATTTCAAACTCATTTTAAAGGAAATTTTATGAAATTGAAGCCTGTTAAAAATAATTGAGTTTAAGAGAACTAGAAAAGACAGTTTGATAGTGTGTTGTATACGAGATTGAGTTTAAGTAGAGATAAAGATAAAGTTCTGGAACACAAAGGACAGACAGAAAAGCTGTTATGATTTGATACAAAGGATCTCATACATACTTGAATTTATCGGATTGCCAGAACAAAGTCTAGCTATATTCAGAAAATGAACTGGAAGAAAAATTACTGCAAGGAAAATTTTTATTGGAACTGGGAATGGCTTTTACATTTAGGTGGTAGACAAAAGCGAATATCTTTGATGAATGTTACTTTACATTGATTTGCTTTTACAACAGACTGAATGCTTTTGTTCTGATTGGACTTGAAAATTGGGAAACTGAAACATCAGAGATATAGGCAAATGCAGATGTATGTAAATTGTTATGACAGAGAAATGAAATTAGACGATGAAAATAAAAAATAATTGAATAGCACTGTGTCAGGAAAAATCGTCTTAGGAATACACTACCAGAAGATAATGAGGATTTTTGGTGGGGCACATATAAGACAAGCACTTCACAGCAAGTAAAGAAGAATTACTAAATTTTGAGAAGACTATTTTATGGGGAAAATAATGAAATATAATTGTGTGTGGCACTTTAAAAAATTATATATACCAAAAAATAAAGAATAGGAGGATGAAATGAATTATAAAAAATATTAAAAAATACAAAGGAAAGAAAATTTTAGATTGAAGAGAAAAATTAGGGAGATAAAGTAAAATAAGAATTTAAATATTTTGAAGAATAGTTTCACACTGAAGTCTCCCAAAATTAACAGGAGAAAATGAAAAGCAATTAGTAACTTAAAGATTTTTACGATTATAAAGTAGCAAATATGAGTAGAGGAAAAATTAATTTGACAATAGAAAAACTTTGTTATGACTACTAAGATGCGATTTCAGTAATTTCAAATCTGCTACATAAAACAAAGCTCGAAAAGTTTCAATAGAGAATTTGATAATGACTTAAAAAGAACATATTAAATTTTGATAAAACTAATCACAACAAGATACTTATTGTTGGAGAAAAAATAGTACACCTATTTTTACCGCTGAAGATATGCATATATACTATATTTGATATCAAAATCCCTAAAGATATGGGGTGGAGAACAGGCTATAAATACTTATTATGATGATGACAAAAGAAAATTACTTAATGATGGAAAAAAATTGAGATTCATATGTTTTGAATGACCATGTGGAGGAATGATTTTTTAATATGATAGAAAAAGATTTATCATATCTAAATATTTCAAAAGAGGAAGTTCTTTAATGAACCAATGATTTTAGTAGAATATATTGGTGGTATTGATAAAAATTGCAAGATACTGATAATTCAGTATATATAAATTACTTTTATAATCCAAATCTATCACAGCTAGAATATATTTTGGATGAAGATTTTTATCTAAGTAAAGTCTAGTTGAATTTTTTATCTAATAAAAGAAGGGAGAAGGAAATTTCCTGAAGTTTCTAATGAAATAAGATACAGAGTAAAGTTGTTTTGATTTAAAAATCTCATTTTAGACCTAATATGAAGAAGAAAAATAGTAAAGGTGAAAATGAAAATTATGTAAATATAAAGATTGGGAAAGAAAAAAAAATTAAACCCAAAAGTGAAAAACTACATAATATAAAAAGGTGATATGTTATATGTTTGTATTAGACAAAATATTTTATTTGACACTGATCAATATTAATTTTACATAGGTTATTATTAAGAACAAAGGAGTGGTTTTCATGAGATTTATGAAAAATTTTTTAGGCACAATATGTTCATTGCCTCTGCATATAGTGTGTAATTTTGCAGAGCTGAAGAATGTTCGGTATCAATGCAAAGTTTCAAAAAAAATTGTTGCACTATTAGTCATAATCTTCCAAGCAATTTATGAGAAATGAAAAGGAGAAGGAAAGTTAACTGTGTTTGCAGGAGAAAAATTTGTTTACGAACACTGAAAAGATGTTTTTATGCTATTAGAAGCAATGGCAGTAGAGCTGTCCCCAGACGAACAGGTTCGTTAATAATGCCCGGGAATACTGTAATTTAAAGTGCACCAATGTAGTTGGTTGAACCGGTAAAGAGTACATAGCTATAATTCAATATTTAGGCTCACCGTCATATGCTGCTTTGATTCGTATTATTCGCGAGGCTGTATGAATTTGAAGATAATAGACAGGATATTTATCGGGCCGATCATGGTATTTTTATGTTTATGATAATGGAACAGGCATATCCTAGATAGCTGATAGTATAAAGTTTAAAGTAAAACAAAATATTTAATGGCAAACTCCAGCACCAAAAGCAATTGCATTGATTTATTGTACGAAGCTGCATATATGGAACAGCAAAGCAACAGTTTAATTGCTATAATGGAAACAACGCACATAGGTGTCAATTTAAGAGAACCAACAAGAAATGCAACTATATTGATCCAAAAACCTACAAATTTTATTATTAATCAGTTCAATAATATATTTGATTTAGTATTGAAAGTGGAAAAATAGATATTAAAATACGCCACAAATCATGTATTTTTGTTAAAAAAGCATAATTGTATAAATATGAAGTAACAAAATAGAAATTATATCAAAAAGTTAACTAAAAAGATTTAAAATAATAGTTTTATTAGTAATAGAGTTACTTTAACTTATTAAAAAAAAAAAAAAAAAAAATATTATTAAGAAACACTACATGGATATACTAATGATATTATACAAATAAAAAAAGCGACAGAGGACATATCGAAAAAAATACCGTCCATTTCATTATTAATTAAAAGGAGTGGTTGTCATGAAAAAGTGACAAAAACAATAAGGGATTTTAATTATCAATGCTAAAGCAAACACAAAGAAATGCAGGATGGCTATCAAACGGACAAAGAATAGTAACACTGCAAAAACAAAGTGCAAAATAATACTCTTGGTAAAAAATAAAACTATAGATAATGCTATGGACGAAAGATAGACACCCACAACAAAAAAACAAGCAAAATATGGGTAGAGAGGCAGCATGTAACAAATACTGGGACACCAAGTTCAACAGAACATCAACAATTAAATTGGTAGATGTTAAGAATCAAGTAAAGACTCTCAGTGGAATGTTATCTTTAGATCGTTAGAAGAAGAGTTAATTACCTTTTTAGAAGTTATGTATACGTGAATAGTTGATTTTAGATCAGTTGTTAAAGGAGAAAGAATATATGATGGTGTTTAGATAGGAGAACAAATATATGAATGGATTTTATTTGTTACTGTGAACATATATACTACCAAGATTCATGATGTAAATGTAGAAGCTGTTGGTAAGCACGAAAGAGAAGGGAGTGTTTAGGCTATGGTTTAAAGATACAAAAAGAGGTGACAAAAACGATTGGCATAATTAACATAGAAGACAGGTGGAACTGAGGTTATTACTGAAAGCAGCTCGGAAATGGAGGACATTTGAGATGGCGATTAATGATCTCGACGTGAGAAGAGGTGTAATGGACTTATAGTATTTAAACTGGACACAACAGGCAAGAAAATAGTATTTGAGATAACCACAAAAGAAGTAACTATTAAAAATACGCTACAATTTGGCGTATTTTCGTTACAAAAGATATAATATAACAAACATGAAAGATAATAAACAGAAATTATTTAAAAAGTTAACTAAAAAGATTTAAAATAATAGCTTATTAGTATTAGAGTTACTTTAAATCTTATGTTAAAAAAAAAAAAAAAATATTATTAAGAAATACTTACATGGATATACTAATATGATATTACACAAATAAAGCACAGAGGACATATCGAAAAAATACCATTTCATTATTAATTAAAAGAGGTGGTTTCAAGAAAAAAAATGACAAGAAAATTATAATGGATTTTAATTTATCAATGCTAGCAACACAAGCACATGCAGATGGTTATCAAATCTTTGACAAAGAATAGTAAATGGAAGCAAATACAGTCAAAAATAACACTTGGTAAACAACAAAACTATAGATAACACGCGATGGACGGAAAGTTGAAGCACCACAACAAAAGAATACCAGCAAATCGTTCGATGACAATATTGATGGTTATCTGTGAGCTCCAACTCCAGAATATCAGCTGAGCACCAGCAATCATCAACAGCAACTGAATTAACTTATAGAGGAGAAAGAGGAAAGCTCTTCCATTTACGGGCAGATATGAGAGAAATTGATACGGATTGGTTCAAAATTACTGGTGAAAGGAGTGTTGATAAACGTTCATATATTACAATTATAGAAGCTGATGAATTTTGAACTGGGATATTATGCTATATGGTTAATCAGTTCTAGGTGAATTGGTGAGTGTTATATATGAACATGAAGAAAAGAATAGTGATTTGGATTTG
>BNJV01003359.1_pt1 | contig 42630 bp, 73 predicted proteins | sample 8540591 | NCBI WGS metagenome assembly BNJV01 (sample SAMD00202457, study PRJDB9452) | human saliva metagenome | host: Homo sapiens
CTGGCGTTTGCTAGATTGCACCCTTTTTGTGACCATAGAGCCCTGTGTGATGTGTAGTGGAGCAATCGGGCTTGCCCGTATTCCAAACGTAGTCTACGGGGCTAAGAATCAGAAATTTGGCGCCGCTGGGAGCTTGTACGATATTTTGACAGATGAGCGTCTCAATCACCGTGTAGAGGTTGAAACGGGAGTTTTGGAGAGTGAGTGTGCAACGATTATGCAGGACTTTTTCCGAAATCGACGGAAAAAATAATTTCTCTTTAAAAACAGAGGGGAATGTGGTATAATAAATAATGGAGCAACAGTTCTGCGTGAAGCGGGTCAGGAGGAATCCAGCAGCCCTAAGCGATGTGAATTGTGTGCTCTTTTTCGTGCATAAAACAGACCCTTTAACATCAACGGTTTAAAGGGTTTTTATTTATTTTATCGAGAAAAAGAGGGCAGTAAAGGGCATAATTTATAGTTTTATCTTTTTCTAACTTACTGGATATATCTGATACCATTTTTCTGGGTAACGTGTGAATAAATTTCAAGCGTTGTCTTTGAATCTGAATGACCTACCCTATCCATGATAGCAGTTAGTGGGATGCCCTAGTTCAGCAAGTAAAGAGATATGAGAATGTCTGAACATGTGAGTAGTGATATTTTTGTCAATACCTAGCTTTTTTTACCATGATTTTTTTAAAAGGTATAATAACCCTGGCACTTGTTATTGGCTCTCCTAGAGTGTTGATAAAAATAGAATCAGTATCAAATCCGTTTTTGTATTCTCTAGAATTTGCTCTTTGATAATATCTAACACTTTTTTTGAGGAGCAGTTATAATTCTATCTGATTTTGCCGTCTTTGGTGCAGTTCTCTTTTTGAGTCTAAAATCGTATGTATGCCTTATGTGGATTGTCTTTTTCGAAAAAGTCTATATCGTGTTTGTAACTCAAGGCAGCAAGCTCTCCATATCTCATACCAGTTAGAAAAAGGACTTTGGCTATACGGATATACTTGTTTAAACGATAATCACGCAAAAGCCTCTTTTTGTAAAGTTTTTAATAAAGAGGTTGAACTCTTTTTTGATCCAGATATTTTGTCCTTTTTCTTTTTAAGTCGTCGGAGGTTGTAATTTTACGGGGGAGCTCGACAAAAAGCATTTCATTGCTATTGATATAATTCATTCTAAGAGCGTACTTCATAATCTGATTGAGTTTAAATTTTTATTTTTGAGGTATAATTTCTGGAGCGCCCATCTTTAATCAGTTGATCTATGACTTTCTGCAACAATCTACGGTCAATGTTTCTAACTAGATAATCGCCCTCTATCTGATTAAATATTTCATTCTTTACATGGTTTGCTGCATAGATTGTTGATTCTCTGACCCCATTTTTCCAATTATCCTCAAACTCATCATAAAGCTCTTTGAATGTTATATCAGATATGTTTTTATTTTTTTATCTTCTAGTTTCTTATTTATCTTTTCTTGCAAGAGTAAAACAGCTTGATTTCTTGCTTGAGGTGTTTCTTTTTCCATCGTGACTGAGACTTTTTAATTTCTCAGTATAAGGATCTTTGTATCGCTCAAAAATTTATATTTTCCGTTTGGTAATTCTTCCATCCACATTGCTTTTGACCTCACTTTTTGGTAAAATGAGTATAAGAAATGACCTTTTTAATGGTTTTTCTTATACATGATTTTCTCACACTCAGAAGTTTGCCGACCGAGAGTGTGGGGATTTTTTTGATTTTGTATAATTAAAAACAGCTGCACAATTTTTGTACAGCTGAGACCGAGGCAGGAGCTACCTGCCGTACTTTTGCACTAGATGATACCATCTAGGTAATCCCAACTGTATTCTATCAAAATTTCTATTTACTTGTCAAATATAATCCGTTCGCTAATTGCGTTCGATTACTATACAGGACATCCTCACACTCAAGATTGTCGTCGGAGAGTGTGAGGATTTTTATTTCGTTTCAAAGAAATTTCCGCAATTTTTGCAATGCCACTGTTTATTTCCTTTTTGCCTGCAAAACCAGCTAAAAAGCACCAATTCCACCAGTTAAGACAGCACCACCAACGGCTTTTTCCAACAGAAAAGGCTTTTTATCTTGTTGTAAGAAGAGACATCTTTGGAGTTACAATTTGGGCAAGTGATGATATTTTTGTTTTTCATTTGATGTTCCTTTTCCTGTTTTTATGTTGTTGCATTGTTCTAAAAGCTTCCATCTCGCGCTGTCTTGCTCTTTTTCTTTTCAGGCGATTCAGTCTTAACTTTGTAAATAACAAAAAGCTATTACAACGATAACCAAAAATTACATAAAGTATAACGCCTAACAATTTGTTGTTCATAATTAACCTCCGTTTTAGCCTTTTTAAAGTCAAACATTTCTCTATGGATTTTTAGTGTTTTTATTAAGTATTTGTTGTTTTTACTTTTTCTTGTGGCATGAAGTTTCCGACGACTTTTTCCGATGATGCGTGGCTCTTCTTCCCAGCGGGCGAACTTATCATCATACTTGTCATTTAGAGACAAGGCGGAGTCCATCTTTTTCTTTGTAGACTTTCTTGATATAGCTCTGGCCATCCCAATCTACGGCATAGATGGCACCGTCATAGTCCCAGCCTGTATCCTTGATGAGGGCGACAGATCCGTCTGCGAAGTCTGGTTCCATGGAGTCGCCATAGACCCAGCTGGCGAGATCGTGGGTGATGTCCTTATCAAAATAGACAGTATCATAGTTGCGATCTTCTGCGTAACCGTATCCTGTCCCTGCGGATAGCTTTTCGAAAACGATATTCTGAAAAGTTCTTCGTTGACCCTCGCCCTGCCCTCTAAAAAGCTCCTCAGACGTCCGTAACACAATTTTTATTGTGGGTGGTTAATTGTACTACCGTGTCGTTAATCTTCTGTGTGAGCAAATCTGGAGTTTTTGGGAGAGGGTTAGCAGTAGATGAGTCTTTTTTTATTTGTGGGAAAAGATCATCAATCGAAATCTTAAAAGCACTAGCTAAGTCAAACATTGTATCTTTTTAGGAGACCTGATGCCCTTTTCATAATTGCCAATAGCATTTTACTTATTCCAATCTTAGAACCAAGCTCTTGTTGAGTCCAACCATTTTTAAGTCTATATTGTTTTATTTTTTTCGTCAATAATACTTGCAATCTGTTCTTTATCCATACCCGAATCTCCTTTCTATTTATAAGAGAATTATAACATAAAACCCACGAAAAGAAAAACTTTTTAATTTTTCGTAAAAAATATTGACAGCCCACGAATCGTGTGCTATAATTAAACCAAGCTTAGAAATAAGCAAATAAAACGAAAGGAAAAGGAGGCGAGGGATGAATGAACTTGAAAAACAGAAAACCTAGCCCTTAAACGTGAAGTGGCTAGGGTTGAATAAAGTCATTGAGATAATGACGGAGCAGTTAATAGAGTCATATCATGCACAAAGTGCTATCCTGTGTGACAAGGAAAACAGCACCAAAAACAGCCATCAAAACGGAAACCTGTAGTTCCATTCATACATTTGTTGGATGGCTTCATGGCAATTTGATTTCCAGCCAATTTCAATCCGATTTTCTATTTGTGGTAAGTAAGGCAGGTAGTAGTGTGAACTCGTGACGTCCGTTTTCATCTGCATTTTTATTACAAACGTAAATTGGCATAATTATTTCCTTTCTGTTAAATTTCTGACTAAAACGGTGAGAGGTCTTAGTCAATAATGATTATAACATAGAATAACAAATACACAACATATTGTTAACTAAATATATTTGTTTAACAATATATAGTATTTAGAGATGTAAAAATGTGGGAACAATTAAACAGAATAATGCAGGAAAGAAATTTGAATGGTAATCAATTATCTAAGATAGCTGGAATCAATCGAAGTTTCTTTTTCTGACTTAGAAAAGTGGGAAGAAGTAAAGTACCTTTCTTGGCCGAATATGTGCAAAAATCGCTGATGCACTGGAAGTCAGCTTGGATGAATTTAGATAAGGAGGGTGAGAATGTGCAAATTTATCTTTATCAACTAAGAAAAGAAAAAGGAATTACACAAAAAGAACTAGCCCAAAAAATTAGGTATATCTGAAACCGCATATCGTCAAAAGAGGGCAACGTGCTTTTTAAAGTCAGATGAAATGTTTATTATCGCTGATGTTCTTGAAAAAGATATTGGCGAAATTTTTCAGATCCAAGACCACGAAAAGTGGGTTTATAGATGAGAGTGCGATTAGAGAAAGGAGAGCGTATGACAAACTTTAAAGATTTGGATTGTCAGTTTATCTTTCAAGAATGTAACTGATGATTACACAGCTGTTAGTAACAGCTTTTATCAACGATCCTGCGTTGGATTTCACAGCTGTTGGCATCATGATGGTAGTGCTGGCTAATCACCCCAGCTGGCAAGTCTATCCAGAAGAAATAGCAAGGCGAAAAGGTGTTAGTCGTCCAACTATTAGCAAATATTTCAAAATCTTGGAAGAGGCTGGATATTTACGTCAAGTTAGACGAAAAGCCTCCAGGTCGTGGAGGAAGTCATGTATTTCGATTTTTCTCTGATAGAAAAAAATATCTGATTTTCAGTTTGATATCATGTTGCAACGACTTGATGAAGCGATTAGTGATTCAATTTTTGAAATGTAAGTTTTTCATGTCAAAACTTTTTCATGTCAAACTTTTTACACTAATAAGTATTAACTAACAACAAGTATTAAATAACAATAAATACTAACTAACAACAAGTACTACTACTCTTAATAAATAAAAAGAGAAATTTAAAATTTCTAATATAGGACTTTGCAAAATGGGAAAAGGAGAAATATGTCAAAACATTCATTGGTTTAGATCAAACTTCGAGTTTGTAACTGCTGTTTTGGATGAAGCAGATAAAAAGACCCTGCAACGATTATAGCTGTTGCAGAGTTATTGAAGTCATATAAATTACTGAAGTCTATGGATTAGCTTCTGTGGTTTATATAACAAATTTGGAAAGGAGAAAACATGAAGCAATTAAAACTAAGTATTAAACCCAAACAAGAACCTACTGAGGGTCAATCTCTTAATTCTTCAGGATATTCAGTAAAAATCAATGACTGGGAGCTTGGCCGAGGGTGAGTGATTTTTCACTAGAAATGCCTGCTGATAAGAAACCAAAAATCACTATCACGGCAATTCCAGATGTTATTGAAATTGATGCGACAGTTGATTGTGTTAGAAGTACAAAAACTGAAGAAACATCAAATTATCAAGGCGATAAGCTGACGAAAGATATTTTAGAAAACTTGTTGATTTATTCTAAAGAGCTTAAAAATAATGATTTTTCATTCAAAGATTATTATTTCAGCAGATGGAGTTTATCTAGAGCAAACAAAGAGTTTCACCCTGTTGATGAAACTCTCAAAAACGAGAAAGAAAAATTCTGAGCAGGGGCTGCAGGATGTTGCGAAATCACTGCCCGATATCCGAAAGCTATATTGGCTTGAGACGAGGCTTTTACTCGAAAAGGATGGGAAGAGATAAACAGCCTTTACGATTACCAACTGAACGAAAAAGAGCGTAATTTATCAAAGACCTAACACTGGATGATAGTGAAACTAATGTCTTTCCGCAAACTACGCTCGAGATGGCGATGGGGATTATCGAATAACCCCGTGCATTCTATCTGCAAGTCTATTCTGCTCATTGATGAGAGCTTAGACAGGTTGCTGACTACGCAGCTATCTCTTGAAAATTCATCTAGGACTTTGGCGAGTGCTTTAGACAAATTTTCAGGTTATCAATGCCGTACACTCATCAAGAATCATCTTGATAACTGGGTCATGCATAAAATCACCTCCTTTCATAGCTTTATTATAGCAGAATTGGAGAGAGCACCTAACGAGAGTCAGGAGCTTACTAAAAACACTAAATAAAGTATACCACGAAAGGAGCAAAAATGTGAAGCAGTTCAAATCGTGAGAATTAAAGATGTGATCATCGAAGATTTCTGCAAACGATGAGGAACTAGCGCATATCTTTGGCTGTTCAAAGACGCAGCAAGCGGGAGATATGAGGCGAGAAATGAAGAAGTTACCTGAGTCAGAAAACCATCTTAGAAATGATGGTCAGCTTGTCACAATCAAAGGTTTTGATGCTTATCTGCAATATCGAGGCGGTCAGTCATGGAAGAAAGAAAGTGAGCTAAAACCGTTAAGATGACACGATAGCAGAATAACAACTACACAACAATCTATTCATAATTAGAAACAATAGAGGTCAAAAATGGTAATATGAATTGGTAGTCGATGACACAATAACATTATGGAGTGGAGCTGTTTAGAATTAAAAGCTTTAATCAGATTTGGGAGTGTGGATGCTGGAGACCTTGGCGGATATGTATGTACAGAAGATAATTTAAGTCAAGAAGGCGATGCTTGGGTATCGAGGCAATGCCAAAGTATGGGGACGATGCCAAAAGTATGGGGCAATGCCATAAGTATGGGGCATATACTTAAGTATGGGCAATACAAAAGTATCGGGCAATGCCAAAAGTATAGAACAATGCCAAAGTATCGAGGCGATGCTGAAGTATCGGGCGATGCCGAGTAGTCAGGCGATGCCGAGTATGGGGCGATGCCAGAAGTGTCAGGCAGATGCCAAAGTATCGGGCGATGCCGAGTATCGGGCGATGCCGAAGTATGGGGCGATGCCAAAGTATGGGGCAATGCCGAAGTATGGGGCAATGCCGAAGTATGGGGCAATGCCAAAGTATCGGGCGATGCCGAAGTATCGGGCGATGCCGAAGTATGGGGCGATGCCAAAGTATGGGGCAATGCCGAAGATGAGCAATGACCAAAAGTATCGGGCAATGCTCAAAGTATGGGGCAGCCGATATGCCAGAAGTATCGAGCGTATGCCAAGTATCCGGGCGATGCCGAGTATCGGGCGATATGCAGAGTATGGGGCGATGCCAAGTGATCGAGAAACTTGTGTCGGGCGATGCCGAGTATCGGGCGATGCCCTGATAGTGGGGCAGTATGAGGGCATGGGAGACGATGCCGAGTATCGAGCGATGCCGAGTAGTGAGGGCGATGCCAAAGTGTGGGGACGATGCCAAAGTATGGGGCAATGCCGAAGTATGGGGCAATGCCGAAGTATGGGGCAATGCCGAAGTATGGGGCAATGCCAAAGTATCAGATTTTGGGGATATTATCGTTTTAAAAAGCCATTGGTCAAGCGGGCGGCATTTTACTTACACGAAATCTAATAAAATGTGGAGGTAGGCTGTTTCTACGGAACGGGTCAGAACTGATTGATAAAACATAGAGATAGCGAAAAATCAGAGGAATTTCTATAAGGCTTATGTGGAATTCATAGCATCCTTAGAGGGGTTAGGAGAATGATATGGCAAATACCATTTACAAAAAACTACTCAATATCCAACGGGATCTAAAAGCACCAAAAGGGCAATACAACAACTTTGAGTGAAATATAGCTACCGTAATGCAGAGGATATTATGGAGGCTTTAAAACCATTACTTGGTGAGAATAATGCAATTACCATGTTGAGGATGACACTATTGAATACATTGGGCAACGGTACTATCTTGTGGCAACAATATCATTTGTTGATATTGAGACTGGTGAGAAAATCACAGTAAAGGCAAGGGCAAGAGAGGAAGAGAACAAGAAAGGCATGGATGGTTCACAAATCACTGGTGCAGCATCAAGCTACGCTAGAAAATATGCTTTAAGCAGCCTTTTTCTTGATTGATGATAATAAAGATGCTGATAGCGATGAGTATCATAAACAAAACAACCATCAGAAACCCAAACAAAAAGGTCAACAGCAACAACAAGGAAACCAGCAAGCCCAAGAACAAAATCAAGTAAGGTACATTGACAACGATCAGTATCAAAAGAAAAGTAACGACCTTATAAATGATATTTCAAAAATTAAAGGGATACCGTTCGATACGCTTGCTAACTATGTGCTATCTGAAAAATTAAAAGGTTTACAAGATTTTCATAGAGTACAAGTTGGTGACTACGAGGTATTGAAAAACTATTTAACTGAACAACTATCAAAGGCAAAAAGCAAAGAGGGTAATTAAACATGGTAAAAGATGTAAACTAATAGCTTGACAGAAATTAAGGTGAGATTTTCAACCTGCAGTAATCAATGTTGACCGTGAGGCGATTGAGGCTAGTAGCCGCAGCCATTGCACGAGTATAGCGGCCGAGGGTAACTGTTGATAATTACAAAGAAGTTTATGAAGAGCGCACCCGCTTTAATAAGCTGATTGGAGGCTTAGACACTCAACGTGAGGGACTTTAACCGACAAATCAATGAGCCAGCAAAGACTTTGATAAGTGGGTCAAAGAAAAAGTCATCAAGCCTATTGAGGCCGTAACAGATGCTATGTCAGCAGGGACTTAATGCGATTGATGAACATGAACGATTGATGCGCGTGGATGTCGTTCGTGCCACATTTGAAGATAAGTGTATGGTCGCAGGGATTGAAAAATCCACATTTGCTGACAAATACGATGAGTACAGCCTCAAGAAATATTTTAAAACAGGCAAGTACGAACTGAAAAAGACAACACTTGATGAAATGGATGCATTAGTGCTTTCAGAATTTGATGCCCTGGAAGAATACAAAGCCAACAAGCAAGCTATCCAAGAACAAGCTCAAAGAGTACGATTTGCCAGCTGATAGCTGTATCAGACATCTTGAAGATGGTAAGAGTCTTGTTGATGTCCTCAAGATGATGAAAACTGGTCGAGAAGCTGAAATTGCACGCAAGGAGCAGAAAGAGGCTCAAGAAAAAGCAGAAGCTGAACGACTTGAAGAAATTGCTCAATTGGCCAAGGAAAATGCTAATGCGAATATAAAGGCCTATGATGCCGAAACAGGCGAGATTTTGGAACAGGGTACAATTACACCAGAACCACAAAATAATGCGCGAGAAGTGCCGTAAATTTGAGCCTAGCGAGCCTTTAACAATTGACTTGCGTTTGACATTGCATGGTGGGAAATCTCAACTTGAGTCAGTTGAAAGAATGGCTTGAGGATAACTTTTATAAGTTTCGAAACTTTGGAGGGTTAGGTGGAATTTAGAAAGTATCAACTTATTTTAGAATTTGAGGAGGCTAACAGGCCTCTCACACAAATTGAAAAGAAAAGCCTTGCTAGTTACTCTATCGAATATTTAAAAGTGGGGCTAGATAGCTTAGAACGTGAATATTGCAGCAGGAGGTATGCACAATGAAATTTAATGAACTGATTGAAAATGTAAAGGTTGGTCAGCAGCTGAGGAGCTTGACAAAGCAAGCCCATTATCTCAAATGCTCAAACTCAACGAAGAGTGGGGGGAGCTTAATGGTGCGACAGTACGAAAGGATAAGGAAAAGATAGCTGACAGTGTTGGAGATATGATGGTCGTCTTGACTATCCTAGCTCAACAGATGAACTTTCTAAAAATCCATTTGTCTCTCAATCGAGATGAGAACGGACAGCATAATTTTTCATTATGTAGATCAGTGGTCGAGTAGAGTTACTGTGCTTGCACATTGCTAATGAGGTGGGTTGATTGCACGTGGTTTTGGCTGATGTTTCAACTAATACAAATCGCATTAACTCACGCACTCAAATTCAGTTAAGTAGCCGTAACATTGCTATTTATCGATGTTTGTTGCTAAGAAATTTGACTGACTTTGACAGAGTGCCTTGAATTGGCATGTGGAATGAAATCAAAGACCGTCAAGGAAAGATGGTGGATGGTGTGTTTGTTAAATCTTCTGATTTGAGGAGGTTCAAAATGATAAATAACGTTGTTTTAGTAGGTCGGCTTTACAAAAGATGCTGAACTGAGATACGCAATCTAATATTGCGGTTGCTACGTTTACTCTTGCTGTAAACCGTCCGTTTAAAACGAGGCTGGAGAGCGTGATGCTGATTTTATCAATTGCGTTATCTGGAGACGAGTCAGCTGAAAATCTTGCATGGTGGGACTAAAGGCTCATTGATTGGTATCACAGGAGTAATTCAAACACGTAGCTATGATAATCAACAAGGCCAACGTGTTTATGTCACAGAGGTTGTTGCTAGTAATTTCCAATTGCTAGAAAGTCGTAACAGTCAGCAAAATAATCAAGGCCATCAAGAGCATCATGGCGGTTATCAGCAACAGGGTTACAGCAACCAGGGCAGTTCTTTTCCAAAAACGGAAATAACACAGGAACAATTTCCAAAAATGGAAATAGTTACGGACAACAAGGTAGTTTCTTTGAGAACACAACAAATCAGTTCCTGATTTCACCCGTGATAACAATCCATTTGGCAGACCGACAAACCCATTGGATATTGACGATTCAGATCTGCCGTTTTGAGGTGATTTATGAGTGAAGAAATTTGGAAAGAGATCAATGGTTATGAGGGAATTTATGGAGTTTCAAACCATGGTAGAGTTAGAACTCACAAAGATAAAAACCACACATGGCCAAAGAAATGGTATCAGGCATTGGAAACAGAGAATTTTTGAAACCTAAATCAGCAAAAACTAGAGGAACCTAGGGTGTCTCTATGGAAAAATAAGAGATCGAAAGATTACCTAGTACATAGATTGGTTGCAGAGGCATTTATACCAAATCCAGATAACAAACCGACAGTAAATCATATTGATGGCAACCCAGAAAATAATCATATTGTTGCAATCTTGAGTGGGCGACTTACAAAGAAAACAATAATCATGCTTTCGATAACAACCTAATCAAAACAGGAATGAGTATCATTTTAGTTGATAAAAAGACTAAAGAAATACACATGTTTTAGAAGCATGGCGAAAGCTAGTGAATTCTTAGGATATAACCACGGTTGTTTGAGCAGTATATTGTCACACGGTCAGACCATATCCCAATATGGAAATCTACACTAAATTATAGGGGGTGCTGAATGGAATTTATCAAAGTTAAAGTCGACTTACAATGCCATTTTGTGGGCATTGTAAAAGTAGTCAAGGCAGGAGCGCATCATAAGGCTATCACTTGCCCATCTGTAAACAAGCTGTCTTGTCGTGGGCAGCTGGTGTTGAGGGTGAACGATAAGTATGGATATTGTTCACGCTTACGAGCCGTTCAATATCCGCAAAATCAATCAAGAGTTTCAAGATGCTTTTGAAGATGTCCACCTAAGCACTCTTTCACCATCAGAAATAAGATGAGAGGGTGAAATTACTTTTACAATCAGTATTAAACCAATTTGAAAAGGAAACAGAAAAATGACAAAAATTGAAATCGTTATGGTACTCACAACTTTGATGTCTATCACATGGGCAGCGATTGTTACAATTCACACTATGCAAGCTATCAAAAAGCATAAAGCAAAAAGTGGATTATTATCAGAAACCACAAGTGCAATGCGAGATTGCACGTCATGTCAAAACAAATGGTACTCAGATGGTGGGGAGGTGTTTTAGATGAAAGTAGTTTGATGGTGCATAAAATGCGTACCATCCGTAAAGAGGCAGAAACTTACTCAGTATGATCTTTGCCCCTATGGTTGGCATTAGTCAAAATCGAGTAAGTGACATTGAGAAATGTTACAACTCCAACGATTGAAGAAATTGAGGCATTTGCCGATGCTCTAAACACTCAAGTATCATCATTTTTAAGCAACGAGTCAGAAATTGAGGTTGTGCTAATACCTTTACCAAAAAGAAAAAGGATACTGATGCAGAGTCTCACTTTGACACCCAAACCGAGCAAATGGAGCTATTTGTTGATGATGCTTTACTAGGTCGTGACCTGACAGGATATGTATTGATCAGCCAAAAACCTATCTGGAGTTGTTAGATAGTCAAGATCGCTTAAAGCAGTTACAAAAACTTTTTGAAGTGGGGAGTTTGTGATGAAATTTGAACTTATCAATGACCACTTTGAAAAATGCTAAGCGATACAACATACCGAGGCGCAACTTATCATTGCTGATATTCCCTTTACAATTTAGGAAATAATGCATACGCCTCTGACCCTAGATGGTACAAAAGATGGCGATAACAAAAACGGAGAGACAGATTAGCAGGGAAATCATTTTTGATACAGATAATGATTTCCAAAATCAATAATTTCTTTGACTTTTGCAGCCGTTTGCTTAGAGCCAAAAAGAAAAGGAAAGCGCCTGCTATGATTGTCTTTCATGCCTGGCAACAGCGAGACATGATTATAGAATGTGGTAAAAGCATGGTTTTTAATAATGCTTATCCGCTCTATTTCTACATCAAGCCCTCAAGTGCTAAAGGCCAATATGAAAAATTGTTGGTGCGGTTGAAGAGGCAACGGTATTATATCGTGATAAACTCCTAAATTTAACAATGGTGGGGCTATGATACTCAATCATGCCCCGTGGGAAAAAGATAGCTCTTACCCAGTTATCCACCCTACGCAAAAACCGATACCAGTTTTGAAACGATTGATTGAAATTTTTACAGATGAGGGCGATGTTGTCATTGATCCCGTAGCAGGTTCTAGTTCAACTTTAAGGGCTGCTATTGAGATGAATAGGTCAGCCTATGGATTTGAAATTAAGAAAGATTTCTATAAGGCTGCACAAGAAAAATGCTATCGTCATTTTCAAATTAGCTTAATTTAAAACAGGAGGACAATATGGATAAAAACTTATTGGGCTAGACCTAACCCACATTGCCGATGGAGGATTGCAGGAAAAAACTAGACAAAAGAGCTTGAAAAAGTCTTTGATAACATCCTGACCTTAATACCGATGCTAAAGCCAAACGCAAAGTGACTATCACACTTACAATGTCAGCTAATGAAGAGCGAACAGTGGTTGATACTATCATGGAGGTGAAATCAAAAATTTGCGCCTCAAAATGGAGATAGCTACAACAATTCTTGTTGGGCGTGATTTTGATACAGGACAAGTACACGCTAACGAGCTGAAAAAGTACAGTACCTGAGTCAAATGTGCTTTGACGAAAACGGAGAAATTTTTGACGGACATTGGGCAGACCAGTAGCAGAAATTGAACAGCAGACAGAAACGAAACCAGATATTATTGATTTCAACAAAAAGAAAGTAGGGTAACTAATATGACAACAGAAAATCTTAAAGCAGCATTGGAATACGCAGTAGAACTAAATGAGCATGGTTTGGAAATTTTTAAAAAGCTGCAGATGGCACAGAGTATTATGATGCTAACAAATTCAACCTCAAAGAACTTGACCCTAAACGCTATCCTAAAACTTTGGAGCTATCAACCTTGACAGAGCCTTGTTGACTATCTCAAAACTGACCTAAACAATTTGAAAAATCAACGCTTGATTGTAGCAGTTGAGAAAAACGATGAGGTGTGCGTTTGGTCTGAAAATGACGAACTCGAACATCGCACATTGCTTGTTGATGTTAAGGCACGCATCCCAGAGCTATCTTTGTGACGTTTCCTATCTCCAGAACAATTCAACATCATGTTGCAATCAAACTTTATTGATGATAATGATCGTGACACATTGCTAGAATTTGCTAGCGCATTGAAAATTGAGAATGGGGCTGAAATTGAAGATAATGGAGTATCTCAAGTAGCAACGGTTAAAACAGGGGTGTGCAAGTCTTGCGAAAGGTAAAGCGCCTAATCCAGTCACATTGCGCCCATATCGCACATTTAGCGAGGTTGAGCAACCGGCAAGCCTATTTGTATTTAGAATTGATAAGCAAGCAAATATGGCTGTTTGAGGCAGATGGCAAGCGCTGGGTAGCTGATGCGGTAGGAAATATTGCAGCCTATCTAAAAAGAGCAACTAGCAGACCAAAAACATATCACAGTATTGGCATAAGAGAGGAAAAAAACAATGACTAAAGAAACTAAAAACGCAGTATCAGCTGAAACTATCGTAGAGAACTTGAAAGAATTTGCGGAAACATTACACGATGAGAGCAAAGAGGGAATGGTACACTTTCTTTTGACAAAGAACGTGAGTAAATTTAAAACAGCTAATATTTTTACACAATATTAGTCATGATTTGCTAGATATCTTAGATGGAAAGAGTGCTAAAGAATTGTTTGGTGAATCTGATGATAATGAGGCAGATAGCTCTTTGGTTGGAACAGTCACTATCAATGTAGAAACTGGGAAAGTTAAGGGGATTGATGACATCAAGGACACCAAAGCAAAAAGAACAGATTGTAGCAGCTGTAAGTAAAATTGTTGAAGAGCTAGGCGGTAATTAGATGGTATTGTTTCTGAAATTGATGGTTATCAGTGCTTGCTTACTCCTTGCTATTCTGATTTTCGTTGCTGGGCGCAAAACTTACAAAGAGGGGAGAGCGGACAAGGTGGATGAATTGAAAAAAAGAAAACCAGTCATTATTTATCAAGTTGACAATGCTGGTGGTGAGCTTATCGGAACAGTAACAGATAAAGCTATTGTTGATGGGCATTATACAGTCACAATTGGAGCTTATGGCAGTTTCTTGTTACGAAAAGAACAGTATGAGAGTATCAATGTAGGCGATGATGTCCCAGGCTATTTGAAGAAAAAGAGGTAACTAAGATGACAAAAACTATTGAACTACCAGACTATTATGTACCCTGACTGGGAAAATACAAGATATGGATCAGTGGAAGAATTAAAAAGAGTTGTTACTTTACAAACGTATCGTGGAATGGGATAAAGACTTTTTACTGCTTGAAGATGGCACAAGGGTCACTATTGAAATGTCTGAAAGTGATTGCTGTGCATCAGCAGGTGGGGAGTTCAAAGATGTTCAGTTAGATGCTGTAATTACTGACGTTCAGTTTGGAGAACCTCACAGTTTGACAATGGAGATGGGACAACTTGGCAGAATACAGTTACCATCTACCACAATCAGAACCCAATAGCGTTAGCTGAATGTGAGGCTGATGATGGAAATGGTAGCTATTATTACAGCGTAGGTTCATTGGTGATTGGTGATATTCACTTTCCGGTGGTTAAGGCTTAGGGCAGGATTTTTGAGATGAAATTTGAGTTTTCTTTGCCTCGAAATACTAAGCTAAAATCTCTAAACATGGTTATCAATAGTAATGACAGGCAGCACCAAACAGATAAAGGCTAAAGTTACTAAGCGCATTAGAGCTTTTTGCTTATTGGCATACATCGATGAACAAGGATAAAGGGAGGGCTGCTTTTAGCCCCTCTAACCCTTGTGAGGTTACAGTCACAATTTACAGCCCTACTAAGTCTAAATTAGATCCACCTAACTTGTATCCGACAGTCAAGGCTATCATTGATGGCATGACTGATGCGGGTATTTGGACAGATGATAATCATAAGGTTATCAAAAAGTTATCTTTTGTTTATGGTGGCTTGAGCGAGGAGAAAGGGCATTATAGATTAGTGTTTGATATGAGGAGGCAGAGTGATGAAGAAACGTCAACGTAAAAAGAAAATTTTGAACGGTCTGGGCAAAGAAGAAAGATATCGCAGGACGCATTGTCCTATTTGCGATAGCGAAATTGGAGTATTTGATGAATACTTTAATAGTTATGGCTTTTGCTGTGTGTCGTGCGGTTATAAATACTATGGAATTGAGAGGTGACTAAAATGAAACAATCCAACTAAAGATGCTTTTCTCTATAAAAAGCTTAGAAATTTTACCGCAGATCGTTTTTGACCTTTAGAGAATCTGATTGGAAGTTTCTTATCAGCAATCTGGTCAATGAATTTGTGCATTAGAAAGTAAATGAGGAGAAGAAAAATGAAGTGAAACTATTAGCAATTGCATTGCTTGGCTTATCTTTGTATGGTTGGCAGCATGTGGAAACAAGGATGTCCTTGGAACAACTTTCACTTTTAATTACGCAAAAAGTGAAAATGGTAGATGGGCAAATCGTAGAGGGCAAAGTCAAAACAGTGGGCGAAGTACGAGAAACAGGATAGTATTCGTGTTACTTTTGAAAATGGTGATGAGTATTACACTCACTCAAGTAACGTGACTTTGTACAATAAATGATGAGGGGTGATACATGACTGATGACGAAGATAGAGCGCTTGTCAGTTATCCATCGCAGGAAATCAATTGGCTCAAGTGGTATTTTTGAGATAAGAAAATCCGAAAAGAACCATTTTAGAGCAAAAGATTATAGTTTCTCATATCAAAATGATAGGCTTGAAGCTAAGTTTTTAAGCAATTTAAAAATCAACTGAAGATTTTATAGATGGGTCTGATCCTAAATACTTACAGGCGATAAAAAGAGGTTTATGTTTATAGAGACATAGAATGTTATTGGAGCTTGTCAAAAATACTATTTTATGAGTCCAACTCAAGCCTATGTATTACTTTAATGCGTGGTTTAACGATTATTTTTCGTGCGACTTACACAGAATTACTTGAAAATGCAATTTTAGATAAAGAACCGTAAAAAAACCAAAGCTTATGTATCTATAATCAAGATATGTAAGCTTTTTTTGAAAGGAGAGATGGACAACTTACAAATCGAGTATGTGGATATAAAAACTGTTAAACCATATCACAAAAATGCTAGGCACAATGACGGAGAGGCGACGGAGAAAGTTGCTGCATCCATAAAAGCTTTTGGCTTTCAGCAACCTATCTTAGTAGATGATGACAATGTCATTATTACAGGACATACTAGGCTCAAGGCAGCTATCTCACTTGGAATTGACATAATACCTATCGCTCGCTGTAAACCTGACAGAAGAGCAGATAAAGGCTTATAGACTAGCAGATAATCGAGTCGCTGAGTATTCAACATGGGATGCTGATCTTTTGAATGTAGAACTAGCTGAGTTTGAAACAATAGATATGAGCCAATTCGGGTTTGACTTATCCGTAACAGGTTTTAGATTTTGGTGTGAATCAAGAACAAGAGGCATCTGACATTGAGGGAAGAAGATGCAGAGGACTTTCATAGAGACACAACCATAAACCAGTACAATCTTTTTCATTATGATGAAAGTAGAGTAGAGGGCTTTTATAACATGCCCATACTTGAGGGTGGATCATATCTCAAAAGATTTTCAAGGTTTTAATTATGTTTTGAATAAACCAGATTACGGTTCGTGTGTGCACTTCTTTTTGAGATGATTATCAATTTGAACGGATTTGGCAAAGGCCAGATTTTTATATTGAAAAGCTGTTAGAGTTTGATAGCGCCTTAACTCCAGACTTTAGTCTATAGCCTTGATATGCCTATGGCTATGCAAGTATGGAACATTTACAGGTCGAGATTGATTGGTCAGATAATGCAAGATTACGGTATGACGGTTATTCAACGGTATCGTGGTCAACTGAGGAAAGTTTTGCTTTTGTTTTTGATGGTTTACCTTGCGCAACGCTCAGCTAATCAGTACAATAGGGCGTTGTGCTAAAACAAAGAGCAGTTGAACATTTGGGAGGGCGTAACAGAAATGATAAGCGCCTTACTCAATCCCAAAAAGAATAGGTGAGTATATGGCGGAAAAAGTGGAGTACGATTATAAAGATATAGAGGTTGTTTATTTTGGAAAATGCAACAACGGAAAGGATGAAAATAATGGGCGGTAGAGGCAGCAAAAGCGGAGCAATAAGATTGATAGAATTGCGGTAAATGGCAGATGGATCCATTCGTCAATATCAACAGACCATAGGAAAAGATGGTATAGCAACATGATGGTTACGAGCCTCGAAACACCATATAAGCACTCGTTTTCAAAGGCTTTGGAAAATGCTGAGAAAATGGAACTCTCGTCAAAGAGTTGAATAAAGCTCAAAACTCGTAAAATGAGACAAGAGAAATCAAAAAGATACTAAAAGATCTGGCGAGCAGAAGTAGAAAGAAGACTCATGAGCTTTGATGGGGACAGGAACGCTAAATAGACATGGGAAATTAGTAAATCATAGAGCCTCAGTAGGAAAAAGAAGATTACCCTAATTTCATTTTAGTGAATGGAAACGACAAAATGGGAGGTAAACAATGGGTGGTAGAGGTGCGAGCTCCGGAAGAAGCAACAAAGGCAAAAAGTATGGGACAGAATATAGCACCTTGCATATAGCAGGTAATATAAAATTTGTCACTCAAAATGGTATGGTGGACAAGTAGCATCTATGGAAACCATGACCAAAGGTAGAGTATATGTATTAGTTGATAAACACACAAACACTTTAAAGAGTATCACTTACAATGATACATAAACGTAATAAAACAGAATAGACCTAGATCATGAACATATGATTCCTCATGTTCATCACGGTTATTTTCATAATGAATATGAAGTAAGTAAAAGGTGGTACAAAATCTGACAACTAAAGAGGAAAATGGTTGATAGAGTGACGAAAGAGTGGTATAATTTTAATGAAAGCGCAAGGGATAGTATGAAGAGTACATGATAGAGGGTAGTTACGGTGCGAATCCGTGTCGTGTGCTGTATCTAGCGTAATTGGGGCTTTTTATTTTCTCGTCTTAAAACAGCGTAAAACATCCCTTTTTACCATATACAATGAAATCATAAGTATAAAATGCTTGTGATGTTTGAAAGGAGGGTGAAAATTATCTAGGGATGGGACTAAAAATTTAAAACCAGTTACAGAACGAAGCAAAAGATGAAGTAAGAGCTATTAGCCTCAAAAGGAGGTAAAGCGTCTAGCATAGCTAGAAGAGAAAAAGCTGATCTAAAAAGCATTTGAAACCCTCTTATCTTTCGGATGTGACGGATAGTAAAATCAAGAAACAACTTGAAGAAATGGGTATGACTGGCAACAATGAGGCTTTGTTAGCCTTTGCAACCTTTCAGCAAGCTGTAAAAGGCAATCAGAAAGCGACTGAGAACATAATCAAGCTGACAAATACTAAAGATAAATACGATATACAAGAACAGAAAGAGCGTATTAAAGCACTCCAAGCATGACAGTAAGGCTGCTGAAGCCGAGAAAGACTCAAGTGAAAACTATCGAGATAGTGGATGCATGGGCTGAAGATGTGAGGGGCAACAGATGACCTTTAATGTCCAGAAGAACATCAGCCTCATTTTCAAAATCGGTATGGGTATCTAGGATTACCTTACAATGTGCTAAAAGGTGGTCGGAACTCTTTCAAATCGTCGGTTATCGTACTGAAGCTGGTCTATATGATGCTGAGATATATCAGAGTTGGAGAAACAGCCAATGTAGTTGTTATTCTGTGGTAGCAAATACAATCCGAGATAGTGTTTTTAATAAGGTGGGCTTGAACTCGTTTTGGCATAGGGTAACAAATTTAAAAACAGTAAGCTGTTTCAAAATCATACACAAAAGACAGGATCAACATTTTACTTTTACGGCCAATGAATGACTTTCTGTAGCTCAAGTCAAACGACATTGAGATGCATCCTTAGCGGGTTTGTGTGTAAGAGAAGGCTGCTGAATTTAGTAATCAAGAGGATGACTAGCCAAACGTAACATTCAAGTGAGACAGAAACATCCACGCGCCAAGTTTGTACAATTCTTTGGAGTTATAACCCACCTAGCAAATCCGTATAGTTGGATCCCGCTATGAATGGTTTGAGAAAGTACCAAGACGAGATAAGAACTATTTGGCTCACTTCACAGCTTCTATCTTGATGATGAATTAGGTGTCACCGAACAAATGCTAGAGGATATAGAGGCGTATCAAAGAGAGCTGACGGTGATTATTGCTAAGATACTTATATCTAGGTGAGGCAGTGGGACTAGGTAACAACGTGTATAATAATGAGTGTTTCATGCTATTGATGCTTTACCTAGCGATGATAAGCTGGATTGCGGCATATCATTTGCGCTAGATGGCGGACATCAACAATCGGCAACAGCTTGTTGTGCTTTTGGGATAACAGCTTCAGCGAAAAGTAATCTTACTTGATACCTGGTACTACTCACCTGCTGGCCAAGTGGTCAAGAAAGCACCCTAGTCAGCTATCCAAAGAGATATATACTCTATATATACGCCCAGTTATTGAGAAGTACAGAGTACAAAGCCTTGCAATACTGGCTGGGCCAGATAGTGCTGCAGCTGTTAAGAAACCAGATGTTTCTTGATTTTGGTTTGAAATGGCATCCGGTTTGCTAAGCTTTAGAAAAAGTGACTGTGATTGACAGCTTTCAATCTTTTACTTGCTCAGTCGCTTTTTACTATCTCAATACTGAAAACAACAAGATGTTATTGAAGAACACAAGATGTATCGCTGGGATGAAAAAGACTATCAAATCTGATAATCCTAGCGTTATCAAAGAAGATGACCATACATGCGACACAACACACAGTATTTTGTGTTAGACAATGCAAAATTGCTTTGGTTTGCGTGTTGGTAACGTTTAGGAGGAGGGCATCATGAGCCTCATTTCAGAAAGTAAGTAAAAGACTAGTCGAGGGAGTGTACATGCAGACATCAAACCTTTGGTTGTGGCCTTTTGGAACATCCAAAAATCGCAGTGACTCAAGAAGTATGACCGGATCAAGAGAAATCTAGTCTATTATCAATCAAAATGGGATGATGTTCAGTACAAAAGCATACTTGATGGCGATATCCAATCTCGCTTCAATGAATCACTTGCCAATTGCAAAAACAGCATCTGAAGAAGATTGCTAGTTTGGTTTACAAATGAACAAGCGACCATTACGGCAAAAGATAGCACTCTGAGGCTTAAGTTTTGGATGATATGCTAATCAATGATGGATTTAACAAAAACTTTGAGGAGGCATTTAGAGAGTGCATTGGCACTTTGCGGCCTAGCTATGCGGCCTTACGTTGATGGAGATAAGGTCAGAGTGGCATTTATTCAAGCACCTGTATTCTTTCCATGAGAGTAATACACGAGATGTTTCAGTGCTGCAATCCTTACTAAGACTATCAAATCTGAGGGCGTAAGAACGTTTTTATTATACGCTTTGTTGGTTTCGTCACGAGTGGTACAGCAGACGGGCAAGACAGATGCAGTACAAACGATAAGAAGTATTGTCGCATTACAAATGAGCTATACAGGTCTGATGTGAATGACGTGCTTGGTCAACGTGGTGAACTTGAGTGAACTAGATAAGTACAAGGATTTAGAGACCCGTAACAGTCTTTGGAGAGTCTCTCGAGGCGCGCTATTTGCTCTAGCTCCAGGTCTGAACAACAAAGATATCAATAGCCCACTTGGCTTGTCTATCTTTGATATACGCAGAGACAACTATTGATTTCCATCAATCGCTCTACGACGAATTCATGTGGAGGATTAAAATGCAAAGAGCGCGTGATTGTGCCGGGCATTTGACACAAAGACAACATCACGGTCCATTGATGGAGTCACAGATTTTAGACCACGGTTTGATGTTGAGCAGAATGTTTATATGCAGATTGGCGGATCTAGCATGGATGCTGAGGTATTACAGACCTTACCTCGCAATTCGAGCTGATGATTATGTTTCAGCTATTTCTGAGGGATTGAAACTCTTTGAAATGCAGATTGGTGTATCGAAGCGGGATGTTTACCTTTGATGGCCAAGGAGTAAAAACAGTCTGACAGAAATTGTCAAAAGTGAACTCAGATTACTTATCCAGATGCAGAAATAGCATTGTTGCACTTGTCAAGCAAGCTTATCAAAAGAGCTTTGTGCTCAATGTGCAGACTTGGGAAGTTGCGGTAGGGATTTACCAAGGAGAAATCCGTGAGCTGAAAGATATTTCTATTAAACCTGAGATGATGGAGTATTCACAGACCGTCGTAGTCGAGCTTGATTATTGCGTCAAAATGGTAGCAACTGGATTTTCAACGAAGAAACGAGCAATTATGAAAACATTGAGCTCTCTTCTGGATCAGAGGCAGAAAAGAACTCAATACCATCAATAGCGAGTTAACACCTATGAATGATGCTGAGCTTGCATATTTGTGGCATGCATGACCAAAATGGGAGGGAAAGAAGATGACGAAGTATACAGAGACCGGTTGTGTGAGGCAATTAGGCTTTATTAGTCAAAACTCCATGAAGAAATCAGAGAGTTTATTGGTCAAAATACCTTGTGCTCTGATTTAAGTATTGTAATTTCAACGCTTGAGGGATATGGTAGCTCAAAAGGGCGATTATATTATCAAAGGCGTCCAAAAGGTGAATTTTATCCATGCAAGCCAGATATTTTGAAGAAACCCTATGAGGTAGTGGACGAGGAAGCTTGGATTATGAGCAGCGAACAAAGGAGGAATAAGATGGAAATTTCAGTCCTATTGAAAGAAGTTGATTTGCATAGTGCAGCTGATAATTGATAATCAGCTAGGTGTGAGAGGTATGATAAGTGACGGCTCTCATACATTCAACGAGTGTATCATCATCGAATGATATTGTTTGCCGTTATTTTAAAACCATCTTGATAAAAGCATGGAAATCTAAGAAGCACAAAGATGGGACAATGCATGATTATTATTTCGTGTTGTGAGTACACCATATGGACAATATAGCTATCATTATCACATGGAGAGTGGGGTATTTGCTGACGATCAGGAACTGGAAACCGCTCCAGGTGGGATGACACTTTCGCCGGATGATGTTGTTCGTTTATTAAGTTTGTAAAAGGAGAAAACCGTGACAAAAATTAAATTCGGAGTTACTAGTGTTGACTACCCAAAGCAAGCATTGAAAGTGCACGCCATTAAAACTAGGTTTACCGAGTTAGAGGTAGAGACCAGATACCTCCTCAGTTATTAAAAATTAATTAAGGATGTTTCTGAACTAGAATACGAACTAGAAGAAATAAACCGGTCAAATCGGCGAGTTTTCTTTCAAGAGAGGGCTTTTGAATGAGAGAAAACTGAATCTCGTTTAACGACCAACAATTTCCTTTGCAACGCAAGTGGTTGCGATATTTATCTGAAATTACAGATTGATCTCTTTGACCGTGGGCGATTAAAGCAGCTTAAGAGCGTGGATTCTATTGATTTAATGAGAAAGCCATCATATCTCGGCAGTTAGAGAAACTAAATGATTATGCACATACTCAATAGGCAAGTCGAACGAAGCTTTATTTCAGGAGGCGTACAGGAATTGCTGAAAGATTGTTACGGGATGTTATTGAGAATGAGGGTTTGAAAGTCTGTAAAGACTGGCTAAACAGCAACTGAAGAAGATTTGAATAAAATACCTAAAGGAGAGAGATTTCAAAATGGCGTAACGGACAGATTAGAGGCTTATTCTAGGCAAGCAGTTAGTGATTTAAACCTTATCAATACTAACTTGCCCAAGAGCTGTCAAGTCAGCTTATAAATCTATTGTGGAGGAGACAGTCGCGAGGAAGGTATGGGAACCACAAGCGATGTTGCTTTTGCATGATACGATTATGAAATGGCATGAAGAACGCTTTCTACGGGCTGTCGATAAAGAGTGGGAGGCATTGAGCTGAGGTTATGCGAGGCTATCATCAAGAGTACAACATACAGTTTACAACGAAAAGTGCGTACTAGACCGGCCGAGGAGCTAGAATGAGATGCCTTTGCTATTCGATGAAAGCAATGGCTAGGCCGGCTTTGCCAGTCCATTGCAGGGGCAGATAGTCACCAAAGGGGGCTATAGGCAGAGAAATAGATGGTAACTATTCATATTCGTTATTGGATTATGGTGTGGAACAGCAGCAGGATGTAGGAATCCACATTGTGGCCATTATCTGACACCGTTTATTGTTGGAGTTCATGCAGGTTACCGAATTTACCAGACTGTCTGAAGAGATCCTAACATCAGAGCAAGCTGAAGAAAATGCACGCATTGAAAGGGAGTCAAAGAGGCGTCGAGAGGCTTATCAAGACACATAAAGAGCGTTTGCATTATGCTCATACACTGCACAGATGATAAGATGATAAAAGCGAGCCGGTTTGAAAGTTAGAGGGTATCAAAACTGAGATCCGTAACTTGATAAATCAGCGATGATCTTAACAAGAGATTACAGACGAGAAATTTCTTTCTTTCTTTCTTTCTATAGCGTTTCATAAAAGGATTTGTGTTTCACAAGTCCTTTTTGTGTGTAAAACCGTATCCCTATCCATCAAGGTATGTGAGAGAGTAAATAATATTTTGCTGAGGTGGGGTTATCCACCTAGAACTAGAGGGTACAAATGGCATTTACAGCTGAAGAAGAACTTCTCAATCTTTGGGTTGACTGAAGAACAGAGCTAAGTCGAGTCTTTGCTTTTACGAGGAAAAGAGCTGAACGAGGACAATCAGCCTTTTGAAACTCTCAAACAGCGAGATGAGTCTGAAAGACCAGTTGCAAAACGCGTGTCTCAACTTGTTGCCATGCAATCAGATGCAAATACAAGGCGAAAGAAACAGCGCTTTGCCTCTTTTACCCGCAATCTGAGATATGACAGAGAAGTACAAGGAACGAGCCGATGCAGAAATTGCACAAATCAAAAGGTTGGTGCTATCAATCTAGCTGAAAGATACAAATGCTTCAATCCAGACAAGTCTGATGAATTTCATTGATGTTGATGCTATCCGGTTCGGATTGATAAACGGGAAAACCACCAGATTGATGAAGCAATCAACAGTTTGAAAGAAAGCGATCCTTATCTGTTCAAAGCTGAAGAAAAGTAAGCTCAGCCGAATATTTTGGGACCTCAGGTAATCCAGCAGGAGAGCACAAGCGATATTGACCCATTTCAAGCTGATTATTGACGGGTATGTGCAACAACTTGAGGGTGAGATTACATTACGCCATAATCCAAAACAACGGCAGCACGCCGCTACGAGAAACAATATGGGCATTCTTTGAGCATGACAGCCTGGGAGCGCGTGCAGCATTTTCAAACGCTCTCAGCACCTATTCAGATTTTGGATGGAGTGGCATGAAAACTCTACGGCTTTCTCAGTTAAAACCCAACAATACACCAGTGGTAATCGGCAGGTACAAAACCGGTGAAAATGATGGTGATTTCGGTAATAACTCAGGGCTCAGTCACGCTTTTGGTGATTTGACAGAAGTTTAAGCATGAAAATACAGATGTCAACTATGACTATACCTCACAATTCACGAGGGGTCTTGATCTGTCTACACCGTAAACAATGATCTTGCACGCTGCCGTTGCTGACCGCTTGAGTTTGCAATCAGCAGCAGACTCAGATGATTACCAAGCAGGTTGGTAAATCACTTGTCAGACAACTGCTACAGACTAGAAGCTCTCGCTGATTTTACAGATGATAGTAAAAAGCTTTGTTCAATAAGTTGTCAGCTTATTACACAAACAACGAAGTTTAGCACAGTTACTGTTTACTTGCGGTCAGAACTTTTACAACGCCATTGTTGATATGGCCTCAGTCTGCAAAGCGCCAAAGGCAACTATTTCCCTTGATAGAAAACAGGCTGCAAAATACAAAGGCTTTCGCTTGGAAAAACACCAGCACAATACTTCGAGGACAGGAGTTTCATGCTATCTTTCTCACCAAACGGTACTGTCATTTCCGTTTGATGGTATGGCGCAACAGCTCGTGTTATCGAAGCTGAAAATTTTGACAGTGTGAAATTGCAAGCTGCTGCTAAGGGTGGTAGCTTTACCCTCTTGACATGTAGCTAGCGAAAGCAATTTACAAAAGTCACAGGAACCATTGTATAGGAGGTAGAACATGGCACTTTGTCGGCACACAAAATCTTTTCTTTGGAGCAACCTCAAAAGGATGTAATTGTCGATGACGTTATTGAACTTGATGAAGATTATGCTAAAGAAGTCAACAAGAAACTCAAAAATGCTTTTCCAGATGAAAAATGTTTTGGAACTTGTTGATAAAAATGGAACAACAGACGAGAAGAAGATACCCCATCAGTAGATGGTGTATCTCAGGCAACTATTGAAGATTAAATAAGGGGTGGCACCCTTTGACTTTAAAGGGAGGTTACGCATGACCCCTATTTAACACAAGATGGATTTACTAAATGCTAGGTTTGATGAAGTCGCAGACTTTGAAAAATTTGGCAAACAGGGCAAAGATAGCGATTGATCTATACACTCACGGTATTTATCAGAAGGCATTGACTTTGAGAAATTGCCTATCGCAGATCTGCTGTAAGCTAGCTACAGCTTTCAAAATCGCCTATCTTGATGCCCTCTGGCATTATGTCAGCGGATGACAAACGGCTAGCTAATAGCGTTTTACTGGCCGTACATCAATCTCTACTAGCACCTCACAAAGCACCTCAGCGGGTCAGCAATTTCAATTTGTCTATGGATGCTGAAAACGCTTTGAAACAAGCTGGCTTTAGCCTAGTTGTTGGAGCTACTATGATCGATACGACTATTAAAGGGATTGACAAGGCGTTTGTTAAAGGATGTCCTGACCATCAGAGTGACTGATAAAACGATTATGGGAGATGAAGTGTATTCAGAGCCATTGACTAGCATGATGCGTTTTGATAGATCAGTGGGGGTATCTGGTAATCGTAACTCAAAAACTGGTACAGGAGATTCAAAATCAAAGGCAAAACAAGAGGTTATTTACCTCTATCCCTCACTATCTTGTGTGACAGTTGATAACAGTTGGATGGGTGCAAAAGTAAACGATGGGATAGGGAGATTACACAATTAATGGATTTCAAACTAACTATTATGATGGTGAGATATTCAGTCAAGAAATTGGGGTGATCTAATGAGTATTGCCACTTAAAGTTGACTTGCAGAAAGCTAAACAGAAACTTTCGAGCGAATCCATGACAAGAGGAAAGGTTGCTGTTGCTAGCCAAATCTTAGCTAGACAATGAGCAATATATCGCCCTTGGGAGGTGGAGAGTTGAGGAGCTTCTGGCCAATCGTTTGGACAAAGGTGATGTTGTTGTCATATGGACAGTTTGCGCTAGGAGCGCAATTTTACAGCTCAAACAGCATTGTCACGTTTGGGAGATATACTACTCGGGTACAGGAAAAGCGATAGGATCATGAGTTGCTACTAGTAAACATGCTGAAGACGTAGAGAATTTTGTGAAAGAATGGGGCTTTGATGCGAGAGAATGACTTTCAAATGTACTTTTAAAGCATATCAAGACTTTAAATTTACCAGTTGAACTACGCTTTTGATTATTTTGAGGATGACAAAGATGACCTGAGTTATCAATCAGATACTGTCGGAAAGTGGACAGAGAGTATATGGATGGCACACAAGAGATTTCTTGCCATTTGAAAATTGTACTGTAAGGCAAAACTCAGTAGCCAATGACACTATCTGGTTAGTAACCTCAGAACTATCAAAGATAGACTTAGCTGCTAGTGACAATAATTCCTATGAATATATGGGAATGAAGTCAGCCGCCCTGCCCTGAAAGGCAAGGATGAGCAAAGATATTATTATTACACAGTGGAAATTGTAGCGAAAATCTGCAATAGAGAGGGAAAAACAATGACAAGACACGCCCTACGTAGTAGCCTTTTGCTAGCTCCGTACAACGGAGGAACTGAACCATCAACAGAAGATGCGTGGTTGGAACTTGCTAAATGGATCTCAGACGTATCAGATGATACAGATGAGAAAACAGATGACCAAGCATACTACGATGGGACGGAGTTGAAGAAAACAACCGTGGTCAGCGTACAAAAGGTGCTTATACCTTTGAGGGTACGCTTATGATCCAGACGATAGCACAGGCCCTTATTGCTGGCATGAAGTACAAAACAGGGGATGACCGTAAGCTATGGCACAAGGTTGTTTCTTCTGATAAGAAAACAATGGGTGGGAGCTGCAACAGCAGCAGAAATCAAAGCAGGTTCTGGCCTGCTCGACTATGAGGCGTTTTGGATGGCTTTCTTACAACTCAACGCCAAAAGAAACAGTGTGTTAGGTAATAACTTTTGATAAGGGCGGGCATTGGGCCTTGCCCTTTTTACAAGATAAAGGTAGAAACGCAGCCAGATATTCAGATTGAGACTAAAACATGCTGGTTTCCCAGTTCAAATCGGCAGAAGTAGAGCTATGGTTTGATACAAGTCAAGAGTTTGATGCGCTTTTGCCAGATGGAAGAAGAACTCCAACGTCACTTGTCCAGTATGAATTGGATGGTGACTGCAAAATATTGATAACAAAATTGGGCAGATGGAGAAGCTATAAAGTAGTGCTGGGGCTGTGTCAGATTAGAAGAAACAGCTTGAGATTCAATATAGATCTTATTTTGGCGATGGTACATTTGCTGAGGTATTCTGTGTATCCAGATTATAACGCCCTAAATAACGCTCTAGAACAGACCACAATCATGTTCATGACAAGTTGGAAGAAGTTGCTGAACAACATGAAAAGGTGGTGAAAAGAGGCGATAGCTGAAATCACTATTTTGAACAAGGAAAAGTCACTCCAATCAAGACAACAAGAAACGCAGGAATAAAAAGAAATAGCTAGGTAAAAATTAGTCTATGAAATTCAAAATGATGCTTTAATCACAAATCTAATGTGATAAGGGAGTATGACATGAGACTTGTCTTTTAATAAGGTTCTGGATGTCTTTGAAATCTTGAAGAGGGAGAGTTGACAGAGTTTGAAAAAGCACAGTTGGTTATCCATTTTGCTAATGGCCAAGGAATTATACGACATCAAAGAGGTTGTGGATTGTTGGATTTACAGGGTGAGCATTTTTAGAAATCGAAAAAGAAACGGTTCAGTATGATTGTTAAAATCCAATGCCAGCAGCAAAAGATGAAGAAGAACGACGAAAATTGATTGATTTTTGAACAAGATGCAGAATACATTTTACGCTAGTGCAAAGCTTTATGGCATCAATCTTTTGGAAAGTTCAAAAATAAGTTGACATGGACAGAATTTATGGCCTTTTGAACCTCTTGCAGACAATACAATTATGCAATAGATTATAGAAATTCGTGCCTGGAAACCAGAACATGGTGGGATAAGAGACAAAATGCTAAATTACAAGCTAAATATAGTTTAGGAAAGGAGGAGAAGATAATGGCTGATGGAAAAGTTACCATCGTTGTTGATGTGGATGGTAATAAAAGTCAAGGTTCTAAATGATGGAGTTAGACAAGAGCAGCACGAGAAAGGTGAGCAGAGGAAGTAGCCTCTAAAGGGAAATTTTGCGGCGGTAGTGCAGTTTTCCAACCTGCCAGTAAGGTGCTGAACCCTTTTTGGCGAGAGCTTTTAGGGAGGAGCTATTCAGCGTTTGATACTCTTGAGAGTTATCCAAGAGTAATCGTGCTGATGGACATAGTACAGAAGATGTCACGCGCTCAACTAAGAAAACTTGCAAATGGTATCGAGGGTTTGCCTACGACTTTGAATGAAGTAGTTGGTACAGCTCAACGCTTGACATCTATTACTGGAGATATCAACAAATCAACAGATCTAACACTGCTCTTAATAGTGCCTTTCTTGCCTAGGATCTTCTAGTGCTGATGCAAGCCGTGGATTCTAACCAGTTCAAGTCAGATGTTATCAGCTGAAAGGTTGGATATTACAATCCTGGAAAACATTGCAAGAAACAATGCCTTATGCTTTGCAAAAGACTGCTGAATCATTCGGTTTTGCTGGCCAATCTGCTCAGAATGATTTCTATTCTGCATTACAAAGAGGGCGTATCACTTTCGACCAATTTTCCAAGCAAATTGGTTGAATTGAATGAGTGGCGTTGAGTGGTTTTGCTGAACTTGCTAAATCTAATAGTAAGGTTCAGACCTCTTTGGCAACTTAAAAACGCAGTTGTTAAAGGTGTAGCGAATACTATCAAGGCTCTTGATGATTTGACAAAGGCAGCAACAGGAAAGAGTATCGCTGAAAATTTTGACGCATTGAAAGTAATCATCAATGCTGCTTTTAGTGTGATTGTCAATGTTATTAAAGCTAGTACACTGTTTTTCAAAACTTTGTTTAGTATTTGGGTACTAGGGTTTCTGTAATCTCATTTTTGACACCGGCTATTATCAGTTTAGTTGCTGCTTTGGTAACTATATGTCGTCAATCAAGCCAGTAAAAACGACTAAGGACTTGATAAGCGCGTGGAAAACATTCAAAACAACAGCCTGACAGGAGCGATTCAGATCATCAATCTAATGACCGCGCAGGCTACACGTGGTTCGGTAACAAAAGCTCAAAATGGTCGCTAACTCGCCATGTACGGGGCTTTAACAGCCTCTACTGTACTGTTTTATGGTGTTTTTAACTGGTGCTAGTGGTTTGCTAAACTGCTACTATGCCGCAACCGCTGCAACAGCAGCATTTAAAGCAGCACTGACAGCTTTAGCCGGGCTGTTGGTTTGGGTAATTGGTGCTATCGGTTTTACTGGTCGGCGCTGGTGTTGCTTTTGTGGCAATGGCTGACTGCTGAGAGCGAGCCAAACGCCTCAAATCAGAACAAGAGGAGTTAGTCAAGAGTACGGATGAATTGACAGATTCTGTTAAACAAAGCAAAGAGCGTCAGAAAAATCTTGAATCTAAAAGGTAGTACAGAATCTTACCAAAAATTGGCTGATGAGATTGTCCAGCTATCTCCAAAAAGACAAATAAGACAGCAAGATAAGAAAAATCTCAAAGATTGATGCTTTGAGATTCGTCTGTATGGACTTAATCTTGCCTATGACAAAAATTCGATTCTTTGTCTCACTATAGTGATCAAATCAAAGCTAGAATCTCGGCGATGGAGGCAGAATCAACATGGGAAACCTGCACAAAAAACTTGCTTGATATTGAGAAAAAGCGTGCTGAAATCATGAACAAATGAAACAGATTGCAGAACAACGCAAAAAGTGGAATGAAGAAGCTAATATTAGTGATAGTGTCGTAAAGAAAGACTGCAGGAGCTAAAACGACAAGGAAACTGAGCTTAAGAATACCCAGACAGAATTGCAAACTGAGTACGAAAAACATCTCAAGTTCAACAGGCAGCATCTGAAGCAATGGCAACAGCTGCTGAAAATGGGTCTAATCGACAAGTTATATCATATGAAGGTATGTCTAAAGCTCAACAAAAAGCGGTTGATGATATGCGCTCTAAATACAATGAGTTGCTTGAAACGACAAATCGAACATGTTTGAACAAATCAAGTATAAGTCTGCTATTAGTGTCGATGAAATGATTGCCAACCTCCAAAAACCAAAGAGGCGGTTAATAACTGGGCAACAAACCTCAATACATTGGCCGAACGTGGAGTAAATGAGGGATTTTGGCTAAATTACAAGCGATGGGGCCTCATAGAGGGTTGTAGGTTCAAGAACTTGTTAATGCCTCAGACGAAAAGTTGCAAACATTGAACGAAGTCTTTACTCAAGGTGGTGAGTCAGCTATGAATGGCTTAACTGCTGGTATGGATACGGCTGCTTTTAGGTATCACAGACAAGATCAAGGGCATTGTACAAAGTCAAGTATCGAGTTTGCAAGAAGAAATTGCGCCAGTTGACTTCCCTGAAAAAGGGAAAAATATTCCTGAAGGTGTTGGTGATGGTATTAAAGCTGGAGCTGAAATTGCAAGTGAAGCTTCTAAAACATGGCTAATGATATAAAAGAATCTTACAAGTGAAATGGATATCAATTCACCATCTCGTGTATTTAACGAGTATGGAGGTTTCACTCACTACTGGTCTAGCCTCAAGGGTGGGATTCTGGAGCAGCTCAACCAGTATCATCCGTAACAAATCTTTCAAGCAATCTCAAACGCCATTTTATAGCCTTAATAGCGACTTTACTCAATCGGGCAGTTTGCTATGTCGGGTCTTAATATGGGGCTGGAGTGCTTCTGGTCTCGGTTATGGCAACAGCACATGAGCATTGCTGACACGTGTGAAGTCAACAATCAAAAACGCTCTTGATATTCACAGTCCATTCGTGTTATGCGTGTGATGAAAACTGGACGATTTATCCTCAAGGTATTGCTGTTGGTATTGAAGCAGATGCTGATGTAGTTAAAACAATCCATGTTGCGATTAAAAGATAGCATGATGATTGGATACTAGACCAGAAATTGCACTAGGTTTAAACAAGACACTCAGGTGCTCAAGTGACGGTTAAAACAAAGTAGTAAACAGACAATAGCTGAAAAATTAAGGTCACTATGGACCACATCCATGAATTGCTAGAGAGCTCTGATGGCTGAGACGGCTGTTAGACGACCAAATGAAATGTACTTAAATGATGGTACTTTTAGTCGCTAAAACGAGGCGATAGATTCAGCCAAAATACCAGTCAGAGAAAATTAGACGGGAAAATAGAATGAGGGGTATTCTTGAATGACGAAAACGATGGTTTTTAACGGCGTTGATATGTCACGATTCATTAAAATCAAGGATATTATCCGCCCTATCGGAAACAAGAGGAGCGTTACATTTGATAACGCTCCCTCATTGAGTTAACATCCAACAAGTGAAACGTGGGGAAAAGGAGCATACCATCAAGTTTGACATGATTGCGCGTGATGGGGGAGGCTCTTGAGCGCCTTTAAACATGAATTGGCTGGCGTTTTTGAACGTGCTAGAGCCTGTAAAAAGTTGTTTATGGCGATGAACCGGACAAGTATTATATGGGGTTGCCGCTGATGAAATCACTCCAGAAAAACTTGACAAGATGGTTTCAACGCTCGGAGTTTAAGCTTCTATTCCTGATGGGGTGGCTCACAGCATTGCTTACAAGAAGTTTGATAGCATCGCTAACGCTACTGTAACAGGAAATAAAATGGTATTTGATTTGGCCAACAATGGAACAGTTCCATAAAATCCAATCGTAAAAGTCAAGCATAATGCAGATAACGGCTATATCGGTATAGCGAATAATACTGGTTCTTTTGAAATTGGAAATAGCGAAGATGCTTTCACTGAGCCATCCCAAAAATCAGAAATGCTGCTTAACTATCGAGATAATGAGATCTCAAATGGTTTTTATTAAAGCGTTAAAAATCAAGCTGTTACAAACGATAATACAGAGTATGTAGTCGGAACAGCTGAGATGGTGAATCTCTGGGATCGCTCACATATTCGATTGAAAGATTTGCGAGGAGAAACCAAATTACACAACTATGCAACTAGCTTGTCGTGGGACATTCCAGCCCAATAGTGCAAAAACAACAGGATCACTGGATGACTATTTGTGGTGGAGACAAGTTTTTGGGCAGAGGCAAACAACCAATACGGTTTCATCAAGATTACTGTATCTGATACAGCAGGTAAGTTTTTATATGGAGTGGAAACTTTTAAACGAAATCTTAGTTCTGATTGTGAATACAACTTTTTGTAAGCGATGGAAACGGTGGTTATCGTATCTTGGGCGTTGGAGATTTGATGGCATACAACAACTGCTGACCGAAACCCTTTAGTGTGGCTAAAGGATGGTCTGACTTAAAACGTAATGATGACAGAATCCAAGTCTTTTATGATGGTTCTTACTCTACTTTCATTATTCCGGAAATTAAAGGGAAAAAATCCGCTAGAATCCATGTGACAATAGGGGCATATCGAGATCATCCAATGGTCTCTCATATGTATCTGGATGGTCTTTCTATTATCGCAAAAGATTTTGTTACGCAGACAAGAGATATTCCTAACCGTTTTACGACTGGTTCAAATGTTGCTATCAACAGCGAAGACGACACTAGTCTATATTGATGATATTGCAAAAGCAAGCGAGGTTGTAGATGGTTCTCAATGGCTCTCTATCCCTCCAGGTAATTCAAAATTAGAGCTGTACTTCTCTAGCTTTATCAAAAAACATCCGACAGTAACGATTGAATTTGAAGAAAGGTGATATAATGCTATTAACAATTCATGATGCAAGTTTGCAAAAAGTTGCTTTTGTTGATAACGACAAGCAAAATACGCTTAATTATTACGACGATACTTGGGCAAGGAATTTACCGACTGGATCCTCAACATTTGAGTTCACTGTATTTAAAAAAGCCATTAAATCGGATACTGCGTTATCTAAAGGCTTATCAATATCTGAATGAGCGTGCCTGGGTTTCGTTTCAATACCATGGGCGCACCTACCTATTCAATGTGATGACTGTTGAGGAAAACGAGCAGACAATCAAGTGTTATTGTGAAAATCTCAATCTTGAGTTAATCAATGAGCATGCCAATCCGTACAAAGCAGAAAGAGCAATGTCATTTATTGAGTATTGCCAAGAAATGGGGCTGCTTTGGTTTCAGTAATCTTTCCGTTGGAATTAATGAGATTTCAGATAGGAGACGAACTCTAGAATGGGAAGGACAAGATACTAATCTTGCTCGTTTGCTTAGTTTGGCTAACAAATTCGATGCAGAAATTGAGTTTGAGACACACTTGAACGCTGATAGTCTCTATCAAATCATTCAGAGTTAATGTGTATCAAGAGAACGACGAGAATCACCAAGGTGTTGGTCGTCAGAAATGACATACAGCTAACTTATGGCAAAAATCTAACTTCTATCACTAGAAAAGTTGATAAGACAGGTGTTTTTAATGCGATTAGACCAACAGGTAAAAAGGCGTGTTAAAAATGAAAAAGGGCGAAGAAGTAGAAGAGGTGGTAACACTTGGAGGGTTAGATCCTTGGTCTGTAACGAAAGATGGAATCCTTGGAATTTTATCAACGGAATGAATCTCTATACGCCCCTATCTCAATGCAAATGTATCCATCTGTTTTTAGCCCAAGCACATTCGATGATCAATGGATACGAAAAGGATTTCTCTTATGAGACAGACAATCCAAAAGAATTGCGCCGATTGGCTTACAATGAGTTGAAAAAGCATTGTTATCCTGCGGTGACATATGAAGTAGATGGCTTTATCGATGTGGAGATTGGTGACACAATTAAGATTTATGACAATGGTTTTAATCCAGCTCTTATGGTTCAAGCACGGGTCTCTGAGCAAAAAAATTAGCTTTACGAATCTCAGCGAGCAATAAAACTACGTTTTTCAAATTTCAAGGCACTTGAGAACAAGTTATCGGATGGCATTCAAGCAGCTTTCGAGCGACTTTTGAGGCATCGAAGCTCATACATTATCAAGTTAGCAACTGATAAAGGGGTCATCTTTAAGAATGGGGCTCAAGGAAAGTACAGTAACTGCTACTTGTATAAAGGTGCTAAAACCTGTTGTGGCTGGTGTCACATGGCGTTGGGGACTTGATGGCAATGTATCAACAGGAATGAGCTATGTCGTCAGAGGTTCAAGCGTAAGAGACACATCTACACTAACTGTTGCTGCTTACATTGATAATAATCAAGTTGCTGTTGATGAGATTTCTTTTGCAAAATGTTCTTGATGGACGAAAAGGAGAAAAAGGGAGATAAAGGCGATACTGGTGCAAGAGGTGAGCAAGGCATACAGGGAGAACGTGGTTTACCTGGAGTGAAAGGTGATCGTGGCTTGCCTGGTGAAAAGAGGTTCAGATGGCCGTACTCAGTATACCCATATTGCTTATGCTGACAATGCAACTGGTGGGGGATTTAGTTTTTCAGGACAGGGCAAGGCGTTTATAGGCGTTTATCAAGATTTTTACTGAAACCAATAGCAACAATCCTACGAAATATTTATGGACAGAATGGCGTGGTCGTGATGGTGCTGATGGACTACCAGGTAAAGCTGGAGCTGATGGAAGAACACCTTATGTTCACTTTGCGTATTCTGAAAACGCAGATGGCTCAGGTTTGACAATGACAGATAACGGCAGCGATATTTTGGTCATTATTCAGATTATGAAAAGCCTGACAGCTCGGATAAAAATAAGTACAAATGGGCTGATCGTTGGGCAATGGTCTCTGTTGGCGGAAAAAAACTATATAAGAAATGCCTCATTTCTCTCGGGGGATAATAAATGGGGCAAAATGTCTGTAAATGGACTAACGTATAATTTTACTCACTCTGCATCTAATAAAGGTAAGTCAGGCTTACATATGTTTAGTGAAAATGATACGGTTATCCCACGATGGAAAGGAATTTATCAAAAATTTCCATTGTCTCAACCTGCAGGCACTTCGGTCACTGTTTCAGCATTGTTTGCAAAAGATGGAGCACCTCAAGAGGCTCATATTGGGATTCACTTCTTAAAAGATGGGGTCATTGCTAGACAGTCTTGGGTTGACATCCCTGCTTCTAAAATCACTGACAAGTACCAACGTTTTTCTCTATCAGCAAAGCAAGATACACCTTTTGATGAAATCAGAGTCATGCTTTATGTTGGATATGACAAGATTGTTAATCTGTATGTTACAGATGTACAACTTGAAATTGGCAATGTAATGACTGATTTTAGATTATCAGATGAAGACGTGCAAGAGACTATCAACTCTAAAGCTGACCAAGGACTAACTCAAGAGCAGTTAAATGCCCTCAATGAGAAATCACAGATTTTAGAGGCTGAAATGAAAGCAAAAGCCTCCATGGAGGCCTTTAGCGAATTAGAAAAAGCATATAATGCCTTTGTTGAAAAGAACGCTAAAGATGCAGCCCAATCTGAAAAAGATTTGATTGAAGCAGGTAGAAGAATTGATTTGTTGACAACTCAATTTGGAGGACTAGCAGAACTTAAGACATTCATTGATACGTATATGAAAAGCACAAACGAGGGCTTGATTATTGGTAAGAATGATGCAAGTTCTACTATCAAGGTTTCAAGTGATAGAATTTCCATGTTTTCTGCAGGTAAGGAAGTTATGTATATTTCGCAAGGCGTTATCAATATTGATAACGGGATTTTCACCGCGTCAGTTCAAATTGGGCGTTTTTAGAACAGAGCAATATCATCTTAACAAAGATGTGAATGTTATCCGTTATGTTGATAAAAGGAGGTAAAATGGCAAAATACAGCAATTCAAGTGGTAGCTTATTTTTAAATGTTTACATTGATCAAGGTGCGCAGAATATCGCTGCTAATACGTCAACTGTCAACTGGGAGATGACAGTTAGTCGCTCAGTTATTACCACACATATAACAATAATGGTAGTAGTACACTTTCACTATCTCTTGATGGGCGTAATGTCCACAGCAGCAATCCGACTTGGGAGGTCTGGGACGGAGAGGTTACTCTTGCTAAGGGGTTCAAGCACCATAGCCCATAATGCAGATGGAAGTAAAACTCTGCCTCTATCCTGCACATTTTAACCTCAAATAATGGTTATCATGAATCCATTACAGTTACAGCTAATATCAGTCTAACCACCATCCCACGGGCTAGTTCTGTAAGCGTAAATGCTGGAACTATTGGTAGTCCAATCACAATTAATATTAGTCGTCATAGCTCAAGTTTCAAGCATACGGTACGATATGTTTGGGGTAATAAGTCTGGTACTATTGCCTCTAACGTTGATACATCCACAACGTGGATGATCCCTCTTGATTTTGCAAAACGAAATTCCCAAATAGTACAAGCGGAACTGGGACAATTTATGTTGATACTTACTCAGCTGGTACGAAAACTGGCACGCAATCAACTATACTAACAGCAAGTATTCCACAAAACATGAAACCTACACTTTCTAATGTGACCTTAACAGATGCAAATGGTGTTGCTAGAGGGTTGCTGAACGGCAATAACTTTCTTCAAATCGTTTTCAGATATTCAGGTAGGTTTTAATGGCGCTAGTGGTGTCTATGGTTCAACTATTACAGGTTATAGAGCTGAGATTGTTAATAAGAATCATGTTGTTACCGAAAATGGTGGCAGGCTTGGGATGATGAATTTCAATGGTTCAGCAACGATTCGAGCTAGTGTGGTTGATAGTCGAGGTAGACAATCAGATGCTAGAGATATTACTATCAATGTCATTGAGTATTTTGCTCCCTCTCTTAGCTTTTACAGCTGTTAGAACAAGAGAGTCGCCCAATATCATTCAAATCATCAGAAACGCTAAAATAGCGCCTCTGATACTCTCTGGTAAGCAGAGAAATAACATGACTCTGACTTTTCGGGTTGCTCCATTAAATGCAAATAATTTTTCAGTAGATAATGGTAGCGCATCAGGTGTCTTTACAACTATTCACACATTGACCAATTCGGCTGCAAACTTAGCAGGAAATTATCCAGCTACCAAATCTTTTACAGTCATTGGACGACTTGAGGATAAGTTTACAAGTGTTGAATTTTCAGCTACTGTTGCAACTGAAAGCGTGGTAATGAGCTACGACAAATATGGGCGGGTAGGTGTTGGAAAAGTGGCAGAATCGGGGAAACCTGGTTCGTTGGATGTTCTTGGTGATATCTATGCGAATAATAAACAAATTCAGCAGTATCAACTCACCAATAATGATGGCAGTGCTATTAATGATTTTACAAGTAATTTTGATGTAAATGATAAATCAGGTTACTACCACAAAGCAGCAAATTCACCAAACAACCCCTCAAAACATGGGGACTTCTTCATGTAGTCGGTGGAGGGCGCATCTTGTTCAATATTTTGCTGAGCGTGATGGAAGTCGTCCTTGTTCATTCAGTGCTAAAAACGAATGGGAATTGGACACCTTGGGTTGAATATGCAACTGTCACTAAGACGATTACAAGAAAAATTGATGGTGGATGGGGCGTGAAGCTCAATGCAACAAGGAATGGAAATACTGTCACACTGTCAACAGAGCATATTTCAGTATCTATCAATACTGATTCAGATTACAGGGAGTTACGTGAGACCTTACCAGCAGGGTTTAGACCAGCGAGTGAGGCGCACTTGATATTACAGGGGCATTCAGGCTCAACAATTTCAGGAACGGCTATCTTGCACTTGGCCACAGATGGTAAAATTCGTCTAACTAGTAGATCTCCAGGTAACAAATTCTGGGTAGGAACAATTACTTACATCACATCTGACCCTTATCCATAACATCGTAAAAAAATCCCTAATTTTTAAAGGATAATTAATTTATAAAGGAGGAAATGACAATGCTAAAAGTCACTAAAACACGTCAGCTAGTAGCTGAATTTTTCGCACAAGATGGAGACCAACAAAAATTGGTCAAAACTACTGTAGTCAACACAGATAATGATGCTGTTTCAACAACATCCGAAACGCTGCATGACCCGGATCTGTACGCTAAAAATCGTATCAGTATGCGTAAGCATGAGCAAGAGTTACGAGAAATGCGCTATAAGATTGAAGATGCCATTTTGGCAGAGATGGAAACAGATGAACATAAAGAGTAGGAGGTGGATATGCAAATTGAATTTTTCAATTTTTAGAAGCCTCATTCAAACAGAAGATGGTTTGGTATTGTACGCTCTAGCACTGATTGTCTCAATGGAAATCATTGATTTTGTCACAGGGACAATTGCAGCTATCGTAAACTCAGAAATTGAGTACAAGAGCAAAATCGGCATCAATGGGCTACTTCGCAAAATCTTAGGGTTCTCTTGCTGATGATCCTCATTCCGATGTCCGTTTTATTGCCTGAAAAGACAGGTTTTGCATTCTTGTACTCAATCTATCTCGGGTACATCGCATTTACTTTTCAATCACTCGTTGAAAATTACCGCAAACTAAAGGAAATGTCACTCTTTTTCAGCCGATTTTAAAAGCGTTTCAGCGATTACTTGAAAAAGATGACGACAAAAACAAAGGAGAATAACATGATTAACTGGAAAGTACGTTTTAACTTAAAAACAAAACATTTTTATTGCGAGTGGCATTCGCACTAGCTTTGCCAATTCTCGCATATTTCAATCTTAAACTGGAAGATTTGGTTAGCTGGGGAGTTATCTTTGATTTGCTTGGCAAATTCTTTGCGAACCCTTATCTTGTTGGGTTGACGATTGTAAATATTTTTAAATATCATTCCAGACCCAACAACTGCAGGGCTTTCTGACAGCAAACGTGCTCTTGACTATAAAGAACCAAGCGAAGATTAGGAGAAAAACAATGAAGAAAAACGACTTATTCATCGACGTATCTAGCCACAATGGATACGATATTACAGGTATTTTTGCTGACATGGGTACACAGAATACTATTATCAAAATTTCTGAAAGTACAAGCTATATCAACCCTTGCCTGTCCGCTCAGTTGAGCAATCAACCCCTGTTGGATTTTATCATTTCGCATGGTTTGGTGGTGACGTTGAAGAAGCTAAAGAGAAGCAAGATATTTCTTAGATAATGTCCCCGTTTCAGTTCCTTATCTTGTACTTGACTACGAAGACCACGCAAGCGAAGACGTGCAAGCCAATACCAACGCTTGATTCGTTTCATGCAAGTTCTTGCTGATGCAGGGTATAAAACCTATTTATTATAGTTATAAACCTTTCACGCTTGAGAACGTGGACTATCAGCAAATTCTGCGAAATTCCCAAACAGCCTTTTGGATTGCCGGGTATGGTTTAAACGACGGTAACGCTGACTTTGAATACTTCCCAAGCATGGACGGGATTAGATGGTGGCAATACTCTTCAAATCCGTACGACAAGAATATTGTTTTATTAGATGATGAAGAAGCTAAGCCCAAATGGAAAAGAAATGATACTGGATGGTGGTATGAATACCTGATGGATCTTATCCAAAAGAAGAGTGGGAAAAGATTGATGGTATCTGGTATTACTTCAACGAGGAGGTTATTCAATAGCTTCTCGCTGGTTGAAGGATGATGGCAAATGGTACTACCTCAAAGAAAACGGCGCAATGGCTGTTGGTTGGGTGCTTGTGAATGGTAAATGGTACTATCATGATGCTTCAGGAGCAATGGTCACTGGCTGGGTTCAATACAAGGACAAAACTATACCATCTCAAAGAAGAGAACGGCGAAATGTCTTCAAAAGAACTTGTCAAAGTCGAAGGAGGCTGGTACTACGTCAACGAAGATGGCAGCCGTTCAGACAAACCAGCATTTAATGTATTACCTGATGGACTAATTAGTTACTACAAAATAAAGAAAGGAGAATCTTTCTTCTAACGACCCGCAGGCTAAGGCTTGCAGGTTTTTGTTTGCAAAAAGGGCAAAAAGGGCAAAAACGCTGTAAAATGTCGTTAGTCCACGTAAGAATCTTGTATATGATTATTATTTTTACTTGATTTTTAGTGCATATTGTAAATGATTGTATCGTAGCGTATCTTCATGTTGTTGTGTGCTCTTTCGTGCTTTTTCGAATAAATAAGATAAAAATAGCCTAGAATAAAATGATAAGAAAGAGAAAAATATGAAAATTCGTGGTTTTGAATTGGTTTTCGAGTTTTACAGATGAAAATTTATTGCCCAAGCGTGAGACAGCTCATGCGGCTGGCTATGACTTAAAAGGTTGCCGTGCGTACGGTGATCGTGCCAGGAGAGATTGTCTTAGTTCCGACAGGGGTTAAGGGCTTATATGCAACCAACTGAGGTCCTCTACCTTTATGATCGCTCTTCAAACCCTCGTAAAGAAAGGGCTTGGTTTTAATTAACTCAGTTAGGGGTTATTGATGGGGATTATTATGGGCAATTCTGGTAATGAGGGACATATCTTTGCGCAGATGAAAAACATTACTGATCAGGAAGTAGTTCTTGAAGTTGGGGAACGTGTGTTCAGGCTGTCTTTTGCACCATTTTTTTAATCGCAGACGGAGATGCAGCTGATGGCGTGCGGACTGGTGGATTCGGATCGACAGGACACTAGGATGAAAATCATCTTTGTACGTCACGGGAGCCAGATTACCGTGAGTTAGAGGAACGTTCTTATACAGGTTTTTGGGATGGACCTCGCTCCCTTATCTGAGGAAGGAAGACTGCAGGCTAAAGAACTTTGTCGAAATCCTCTACTGAGTACAGCAGAGGTGAGTTGCTTCATCTGCAGTAACTAGGGCTTTAGAAACTGCATCTTATGTGGTTCGTGCTACGGGTCTTCCTTTAAGAGTAGAGCCTTTATTGCATGAATGGCAGGTTTACGAAAGTGGCATAGAGAATTTTGAAAAAGCACGTACTCTGTTTTTAGAAAACAAGGGGGAGTTGCTTCCTAATAGTCCTATTCAGTATGAGACAGCTGAGGAGATGAAGCGCGTTTTTGGAAACTATGATAAAGTACCGAGACTACCAGACAGTGCTAGTTGTCGCTCATCGAATGCTCATGCGCCAATTTGTACCAGACGAGAAGATTGATTTTTGTCAAGTGATTGAGTGTGAGGTAGAAATTTAGAAAGAGGTTTATTATCGCAAAGAAAAAAGCGACATTTGTGTGTCAAAATTGTGAATATAATTCACCTAAATATCTAGGACGCTGTCCTAACTGTGGGTCTTGGTCTTCTTTTGTAGAAGAGGTTGAGGTTGCTGAGGTCAAGAATGCGCGTGTGTCCTTGACAGGTGAGAAAACCAAACCCATGAAACTGGCTGAGGTGACTTCCATAAATGTCAATCGAACCAAGACAGAGATGGAGGAATTCAACCGTGTACTTGGAGGTGGAGTGGTACCAGGGAGTCTCGTCCTTATCGGTGGGATCCAGGGATTGGGAAATCAACCTTCTCTTACAAGTATCAACCCAGTTGTCTCAAGTGGGTACGGTTCTCTATGTCAGTGGGGAGGAGTCTGCCCAGCAGATTAAGTTACGAGCAGAGCGCTTGGGGGATATTGATAGTGAGTTTTATCTCTATGCAGAGACCAATATGCAGAGTGTTCGAGCAGAAGTAGAAAGAATTCAGCCAGACTTCCTCATTATTGACTCTATCCAGACTATTATGTCTCCTGAGATTTCAGGGTGCAGGGGTCTGTGTCTCAGGTGCGTGAGGTGACCGCTGAGCTTATGCAGCTGGCTAAGACCAATAACATTGCCATCTTTATC
>BNJV01000207.1_pt1 | contig 42532 bp, 77 predicted proteins | sample 8540591 | NCBI WGS metagenome assembly BNJV01 (sample SAMD00202457, study PRJDB9452) | human saliva metagenome | host: Homo sapiens
GTCCGAGCTGCACGCCTGGCGCGCAGCTCTGGGACGCTCCGAGCAACGCTCGCTGGTGGCGGTCTCACAGAAGACCATCGCGGTCGCGCCAAGGGCGGCGCCGCGGTCTTCCCGGGTCGCCGGCCTCACAGAGATCCTCGCCTCCGGCGTGGCTCCTGGTAACGCCTCGTTGGACGTCGTCGACGCCCACCGTGGCCAAGGACGCCTCTGGGTGTGGCCGCGCAGGCCCCATCCCGCCTGGCCGGCCGTGGCGGTGAGGACAGGCGTGTCCCCAGCGCCGGCCCGGTGCGTGCGGGGCTGCTGACCTCAAGGCTTCGGGCACGTCTCAGGTCTCATCGCGATCGTCCACCCCGGTGCCTTCGAGGCCGCACTCGCGTCAGGCCGCTGGCCGGAGGCGGTCGACGCCTGGCTGGCCTCTGCCAGCGCCCTGCCTGGCAGCGGCACGAGGCGTCGCCGCGCCGGCATGATCGGTCGGGCCCGCTGTTCGAGCCGGTCCAGGGCCGACGCCTGGGCGAGGAGTCCAGGCAGCGCGACCCGCACGAGGTTGAGGCCGCCATGCTGCTCGACCCCGACGCCCGTCTGGGCACTGACGGCGTCTACCACACCGGGGAGTAGGCTCATCCAGATGGGCCGGTTCTACAGACGATATCTGTCGTCTGTAGAACCGGCACCTTATCTCACCCGGATCGTCAAAGGAATTGCGTAAATGATTCGTAAGCTGTACTTCATGAGGGTTCCGCGACGGCTGACCCGCAACTTCCCCGAAATGCCGCGGACGCCCCCGGTGCAACCGTCTCTAACGGTGGGCACGGACCCGGTACATGTTCCGAACTTCGAGACCCAGCTCAATCAGCCCGGCACCGTCTTCGCACAACGGGCCTTCACTGCGCGTGAGCTCCGTGAGCCGCCTGCCGCCGCGCGCAGGAGAAGGATCGAGCCCAGCCAGCACCTGGCCGCCAGATGGGCGGCCAGGAGGCGTTCATCAGCGCCTGGAGCCAGGCGCACGTGCAATGCGCCAACGGTCGCGGAAAATACCATCTCCCGGTTATCCTGAGCGAGGACGTCGACTGGCGCGAGGTTGAACTTATCACTGATCGATGGGGACGGCCGTCCTTGCGTCTGAGCGGCGCTATTGCTCGCGCTGTTGAACATAGTCTCGGACAGGAGGTACTCGACCCAGGGTGCTGGCCGGTTTCTCTGAGCCATGACGGTGACTATGCGGTCGCAATCGTCGTTCATACGCGTTGAAGCCATGCCAGCACAGGACAAAAGCGGAATTCTTGATTCTGTCGCGTCTCTCCGGCCGCGACACGTCTCACCGTTGACTGATGAGGACACACGAATGACTGACGGTACCTATCAGGCCATCGCGATGATCATCTACTTCGTGGCCATGCTCGCCATCGGAGGCTGGGCCTATCTGCGAACGGACAACTTCGATGACTACATGCTCGCCGACCGCGACCTCAACCCCTGGGTGGCGGCCCCATCCGCCGGAGCCCTCGGATATGTCGGTGGCTGCTCATGGGGCTACCAGGCGCCCTGTACGCCAGCGGTCTGGTTGAGGGGTGGATCGCCATCGGCCTGACGATCGGGGCGCTGGCGAACTGGCTGCTGGTAGCACCTCGCCTGCGCGCCTACACCGAGGTCGCCAACAACTCCATCACCGTCCCCAGCTTCCTGGACAACCGTCTCCACGACACACGCAGGTTGCTGCGCTGGTCAAGCGGCCTGATCATCCTGGTCTACTTCACCTTCTACGTCTCCTCCGGCATGGTCGCCGGCGGACGGTTCTTCGAGTCCTCCTTCGGGATGGACTACCACCTGGGCATGGTCATCGTCGCGGCCATCACGGTGGTCTCGCCACGCTCATCGGCGGGTTCCTGGCCGTCATCCTACACCGACTTCATCCAAGGACTCATGATGGTGGCCGCCTGGTCATGGTGCCCATCGCCGGAGTCATGCACGTCGGAGGGGCTGCAACCTGTCAAAGGCCGTCTCGAGGTCGACCCCACTACTGGGCCATCTGGGGCCCGACGACGACGATCATCGGGGTCATCTCGGCTCTGGCCTGGGGCCTGGGCTACTTCGGTCAGCCGCACATCATCGTCCGCTTCATGGCCATCCGCAGTCCTAAGGAGGCTGTCGCCGGCGGCACCATCGGGATCGGCTGGATGCTCTTCGCCGTCCTCGTGCCGCCGGAACCGCCATCGCCGCGTGGCCGTCTACCAGCACGACAAGAGCAAGTTGGCAGATCCGAGACCGTCTTCATCGCCTTGGGAAAACTGCTCTTCCACCCGCTGGTCGCCGGGTTCATGCTGGCCGCGATCCTTGCCGCGATCATGTCGACGATCTCCTCCCAGCTACTCGTCACCTCCTCGGCGCTCATTGAGGACCTCTACGGATCAATGACCTGCACGCGTGGCGGCGCATGCGGCAACGTCGACGGTGCTCTACTCGCGCACGGCGGTCTTCGCGATCGCGTGCTGCGGCGTCACGGCTGGAACCCCATAAGACAATCCTTGATCTCGTGGCCTTCGCCTGGGCCGGCTTCGGGGCCTCATTCGGGCCCACCATCCTGCTGTCCCTGTACTGGAGACGCCTGAGCGCCATGGGCGCCTTCATCGGCATGATCACCGGTGCCGTCATCGTCATGGTCTGGGGAACGTTCCGGCGGTCCGGGCGGTATCTTCGATGTCTCTCACGAGATCGTGCCCGGCTTCGGGCAACCCTGGTCGTGGCCTGGGCCGTGTCTCGCACGAGGCGGCCTCGAGGAGATCTTCAGGAGTTCGAGGCGGCCGTTGCTGCCGCCCGCGCGTAGTCGAAAGGCCCCGAGGCTGATATGAGCATGCGGATCGTCGTCGCGCCCGATTCCTTCTAAGGAGTCCATGACCGCGGTGCAAGCGTCTCGGGCCATGGCGGCGGAGTACGGGACCCTGCCCATGTGCCTGGTCGATCAGGGTCCCCGTCTCCGACGGCGGAGAGGGTTTCGCTGAGGCATGTCCGCCTGGGGCGCTGCATGGCGAGCAGTAGCCACTGTTGATCCTGGGGCGGCCCCGACCGCAGATTTCCGGACTCGACGGCAACCGCCGTCATCGATCTGTGCTCAGCTGGCTGAGCACATCGTGCCGGATGAGCGCGACGTGATGCATTCCTCGACCATCGGGCTGGGGACGTGTCATCGCAGCCTCGGTCGACGCTGGCGCCCGCTCACTGCTTATCGGGTTGGGTCGGCCTCCAACGACATGGGCCTGGGATGCTCAGTGGCGCTGCCAGATGCCTCGACGAGCAGGGGCACAAAGGTGGAACCGGTACCCGCCGAGTTCTCCCGCATCCGGCGGATTGAGGTCGAGCCGGCTCGCCGTCTCTTGAGGGTGTGCGCATCACGGTGGCCGGTGACGTGACGAATCACTCACGGGTCCCCCACGGCGCGGCAGCCGTCTTCGGACCGCAGAAGGACTGACCGAGCCTGCGATCACTGGGTCGACGGCAGATGACGCGCCTTGCCGGAGTCCTCGGCCTGAGCCACTGGGCCTGCTGCCCGGGCACCGGGGCGGCAGGGCGGCACCGCTTCGCCCTGGCCGCTGTTCTTGGGGCGGAGCTTGCCATCGGCATCGATCATCTGGCTCGCGTCGTCGGGCTACGTGAACGCCTGGAGCCAGCCGACCTACTGCTGACGGGGAGGGTTCCCTGACGCGCAGTCCTTGGATGGCAAGGCGGTCAGCGGAGTGCTCCGTCTGGCTTGCGAGTGCAGCGTGCCATCCATGGTTTCGCCGGGCGGGTCAAGATGGGTGCCAGCGCCCAGCAGCGCCTGGCTGACCTGAGGGCCCAGGAGATCATCCAGATCTTGATCCTTCAGAGCCGCTGGGAACGTCTCTGCAGCGAGGCCCATATCATCTGCGTCAGGGCAGTTGCGGATGTTGTGCGTCGCTTTTCTACTGGTTGCCCCCTCAAGACACGCTCTGGATGACGTCTCTGTGAGTGCACGCGCCATCATTGAGAAGCAATGGATGTCGCCGTAGAACCATCATGTTGTATGCTTACCGGCAGCAACGTGCTCCGGGGTCGGTGAGAGTCCGAACCGGCGGTAACAGTCCGCGACCCGCTTTCGTGCCACGGCAGCGTCAAGCAGCCGGGGACCAGTGGCTGAGCCGGTGGAACTCCGGCACCGACGGTGAAAGTCCGGATGGGAGGATGCGCGTGGCGCCCGGCGGGAGACCCGCAGTTCAAGACAACGTCCCGATCTCACGGACAGCCGTGGGCTCACCGATCTTGGACTTGACGGGCGCCCAGCACGTGTGCGCGACCGACGGCGCGTGCAGGCGGACCCCGGTGCAGCCGGGAGCGCTCGTTCCCGGAAGGACCGGGAGGAAACCGTCGTACAGCCCCAGCCCCGTCGGCAAGGCCGCGCGCTTCCCATGCTTCCCGCCGAGCCGCCCAGTGACGTTCCAGAGCCATCGACGTCCTCAGCCTCGTCGATGACCTCCCCGTCAGAGTCGTTCTCAGAGTCGCCGTCCAGGCCTTCGGCTCGTCGCCGACGTCGCATCCGCGCTGCTGAGCGGAGCGGGCCATTGCCCGCCGTCGTCCTGGGAGCGGCACTGCTTATCATCTGGCAGCTCGTCGCCGGCTCGGGGCCGTCCCGAGATCTTCCTACCCAGCCCCTGGGCGGTCGTCACCCGCCTGTGGCTGAACCCTCACTCAGGCCGGGCTGGGATGGAGAGCCTGGATCACGCTGCGTGAGGCCCTCCTCGGCTGTCTCCTGGCCGCCGTGTTCGCTCTGCCCCTGGCCTGGGCCCTGTACCGCTGGCGGCTGTTCTCCCGAACCATCCTGCCCTATGTCGCTGCGAGCCAGGCGGTTCCCGGCATCGCCGTCGCGCCCCTCATGGTTCTGTGGATCGGTTGGAACTCTTCCCATCGTGGTCCTGTGCGCCTTCATGGTCTTCTTCCCCATCACCATCACGGTGCTCCTGGGGCTGCGCGGCCTGGACGCCGACGTCATGGACGCCGCCCGGCTCGACGGCGCTCTGGCCTGAGCATGCTTATCCACATGGAGCTTCCGATGGCCCTGCCGGCGGTCTACACCGGGTTGCGTACCGGTTTCACCCGTCAGTCACCGGTGCGGTCGTCGGCGAACTCATCATGGGCGGCGAGGGCCTGGGTACCGTGCTCTCCACGCAGCAGAGCCGGGGCGACACGACCGGCGTATTCGCCACGATCACGCTCCTGTGCGTGCTGGCCACATCCATCCACTGGGTGCTCCACGAGCTCGAGCGACGCAGCCGCACCGTGGACGCCCTACGAGGCCGACACGCCACCTGAGCCCTGCGCGGCCCCCCGCTTCTCACCCCTCCGACATAAGGAAACTCCTCATCATGGCTGTCTCTCACCTCGTCGTCTCCCAGTCGTTCCTCTCGCGCCGCCGGCTGCTGGCAGGAGGCCTGGCGCTCACCGGCGCCGGAGCACTTGCCGCCTGCTCCACGGGGACCGCCAGCCGCGCGGCGTCGGCCTCGACGGCCGGAGGCGCACTGACCATCGGCCTGACCTACACGCCGAACATCCAGTTCGCCCCCTTCTACATGGCTAAGAAGGACGGGACATACGCCGCGAACGTGACGCTGCACCACCACGGGGCGCAGGACGGTCTCTTCGACGCCCTCCAGAGCGGCCAGGAGCAGCTCGTCGTCGCCGGCGCCGACGAGGCGGTGGTGGCCACCTCAACGGCTCCGACCTCGTCGTTGTGGGCGGCTACTACCAGTCCTACCCGGCCTGCCTCATCGTGCCCGAGGACTCTTCAATCAACGTTCCGGCGGACCTGAAGAGCAGGACGGTCGGCACACCGGGCCGCAAGGGGAGACCTGGTACGCCCTTCAGCTGGCCATGTCCACGGCCTCCCTGACCGAGTCCGACCTGACGATCCAGGACATCGGCTACACCCAGCAGGCTGCGCTCGTCGGCGGCAAGGTCGACGCCGTCGTCGGCTTCTCCAACAACGACGCGATCCAGATCCGCCAGGCCGGCACCCCCGTGCGTACCATCCAGGTCGCCGATCGGATCCCCCTCGTGGGCGTCTCGCTGGTGACGACCCGATCCCTGCTGGACTCCCGTCGCCAGGGACCTCGAGACCGTCGTCAAGGCCTCGATCAAGAGCATGACCGCCTTCGTCAGGACCCCGACGCAGCGGTCGAGGCCTGCAAGGACCACATGGACGACCTCAAAGGTGGATCAGGCACAGGCGAAGCGCGCCCGCGAGGTCGCCGTGGCCACCGGCAAGCTGGTCAGCGGCGACGGTTCCCACCCCATCGGCTCGGTGCGGGTCGATGACGTCGCCTCCATGATCGATTTCCTCACTCCCACAAGCTCCTGGGTGACAAGAAGACGCCCAAGGCCGCCGAGGTGTGCGTACCCCTGGGGCAGGCATACACGGGTGTCAGCGCGCCGGTCGCGTCGTCATTCCTCCGGCGGGAGTCCGTGTCGGATCCTGCTCGCCGTCGTGAGTGCTCGTAGTGGGCCATGCCCAGCTCGCGGTGCGCGATGCGCCGTAGCGCAAGGAGTACCGGCTCGTAGACCACGGTCCCCAGGACCGCCTGCCTCACCGAGTCCTCGCGCGACTGCCAGGAACGCGCTCGATATCGGCGCGAGCAGTTCGCCGTGCGGCCTCGACATAAACGGCCAACTGCTCCGAGCTCATGGCCATGCCGATCTCCTCAGCGAAAGCCAGAGCCACGTCGAGGTGCCTGACCGCAGGATGCCTCGAGCAGGGCAGGCCGAACTGCTCCAGTACCACACGCGCCTTGCCCGCCCTCGACTCCTCGTGCTGGTGAGGGGCTGGGATCGCCTCGGTCGCGAACTTCACGGCCTCCCACGGCTCCTGATCCGGTTGATGGATCACGTCGATGACATCACGCACCTGCTCAATGGATGCACCTAGGACGCATGGGTCCCCGAATGAGGCGCAGCCCTCCAGGTGCTGAGTCCCGTAGTCAGACTGCCGCGCGTTGACGGGCGTACCGGCGGGCAGGAGGCCTTCGCGGATGTAGTACTTGATCGTCGCCACCGGGGTCCTGGACTCCTTGGCGAGCTCCGAGATACGCATGATCCTCCTTCTCCAGCGGCGTCGCCGGGCCGTCGTGCGATATCACCCAGGTCCGAGCATACGAGCGCCCACGGCCCCCAAGGCTCACGCGCGCCGATGCCAAGGCTTGAAGGGAAACAGCTCGACCACCTGAGACGGCAGAACGGCGGCGACGTCTCCCGCGACCTGGTTGGTAGGGAGCGTTGGGTTGACATGTAGATAGCAACGGTATCTACTTAGATAGATACTTTCACTATCCAGTTAGGGGTCGTCTTGTCCACCCAGACCACACATCGTTCGCTCGGCGAGCCTTTCTTCCACCCCGCCAACCACCGGAACCGGGGACCATCATCGAATCCCTCCTGCGTGGGTCATGCTTGCAATCGCCCTTCCCACCCTGATGACGTCACTGGACCCCTGGTGGTCACGATCGCGCTTCCGCAGATTCACCGGGACCTGGGGGCCTCGGTCACCCGAGCTGCAATGGTTCGTCAATGCCTACACGCTCACTTATGCCACCTTGATCCTGCCAACCGCAGCACTAGGGGACCGGATCGGGCGCCGCAGGCTCTTCCTGTGGGCGGTGTTCCTGTTCACCTCAGCTTCAGCTCTGGCAGCACTGGCCTACACCCTGGCACTCATCGCCGCCCGGGTGGTCCAAGGTGCCAGCGGGCGGCCATCGGCTCACCGTCCCTGGCGCTCCTGGCCGACGCGTACCCCCGCACCTCGAGAGCTCGCCATCGGTGTGGGGCAGCGTCAATGGCCTGGGTGTTGCCGCCGGCCCCATCGTCGGAGGCGCCGTCGTTGAGGATCTGCACTGGAGCTTCATCTTCTGGATCAATCTCCCAGTGGGCGCCCTGTCCCCGTCACTGGGATGGTGGAGTCTTCGCAACGTTGTCATCGTGGGCAGAGCCCGGTCGACCGATCTCGCGGGACTGGCGATGGTGGCGACCTTCGTCTTTCCGCTGACGTGGGCGCTGGTGGAGGCAGCAACCGCGGCTGGACCAGCCCCAGGTTCTTGGATGCATGGCTCTGGCGCTGGCCTCACTGGCCCGGATTCATCCGGCGTGAACGCACCGCCCGTCGTGCATTTGTGCCCGTGCACCTGTTCCGCGACCGGCGCTTCGACCTGGTCAACACCGTGGCGATACTCTTCTCCGCCGGGACCTTCGGATCAGTGTTCCTCGTCAGTCAGTACCTTCAGATCGGGATGGGCTTCGACCCGCTGGAGTCGGGGCTGCGCGCAGCGCTGGACCATGGTTCCCCATGGTGGTGGCCCCGCTGGCGGGGTGCTCGTCAAGCGGTACGGGCCAAGGGCGGTGCTGCTGATCGGCATGGTGCTGCAGACGACGAGCAGTGGCGTGCTTCATGCTTCTGGCGCACATGAGCAGCGTTTACGGCACCTACGTCACGCCCATGCTCATCGCGGGTACTGGTATGGGGCTGCCCTTCTCTCCGTTGGCAACCGCAGTCCTGGAAGGGATCTCGTCTCAGGACCGTGCCGTCGTCTCAGGGATCAATCAGACGGCTCGCTAGCTGGGAACGGCCACAGGCATTGCACTGTGCACGGCCCTCTTCACCACCTTCGGCGCCTACGCCCCCCGGTGAGAGATTCACCGCTGGACTCGTCCCAGCGCTGGGCGCCTGCACGATCCCTGCTGGTGGCGGCCACAACGCTTGTCGTTGCCATGCCTCACGGCCATCTACAGCCGGCGAGGCCAGGAGTGAGGGAGACGAGGATGGCTCTGGGCCCCGACCTCATAGAGCTCGTCCATGACCCGGTTCATGTCCGTCCGCGGGACCATAGCGCGCACCGCCACCCAGTCGGGGTTCTGCAGCGGGGAGACGGTGGGGACTCGATGCCCGGGGTGAGGGCCGCCGCCAGGTGCAGCTTGTTCATGGGGATGTCGTGGTCCACGAGCACGTAGGCGCGGGCGCGCAGCACCCCCTCCAGGCGACGCACGAGCGTGGCCAGGCCGGGCTCACCTCGGTACTGCTCGGTGGTGATGAGCACGGCCTCGCTGATGAGGATCGGGTCCCCGAAGGTCTCCAGGCCGGCCGCCCGCAACGTCGTGCCGGTCTCGACGACGTCGGCGATGAGGTCGGCCACGCCCAGCTGGACCGAGGACTCCACAGCACCGTCGAGGTGAACGGTCTGCGCCTCCACGCCCCGGGAGGCCAGGTAGCTGCGCACCAGGACGTCGTAGGAGGTGGCCACGCGCCGCCCGGCGACATCGGCCAGGGAAGTCATCGTTCCCTTGGGGGCGGCGAAGCGGAAGGTGGAACGGGCGAAGCCCAGGGGCAGGTGCTCGACGGCGTCGACCCCGGAGTCCAGGAGCAGGTCTCGTCCGGTGATGCCGGCGTGCACGGTGCCCTGGCCGACGTAAACGGCGATGTCGCGAGGACGCAGGAAGAACAGCTCGACATCGTTGGTCTCGTCGACGAGCACGAGCTCGCGCCCCGTACGGCGGGTGCGGTAGCCCGCCTCGGAGAGCATGGTGATGGCGGGATCCGACAGGGAGCCCTTGTTGGGGACGGCGATACGCAGCACGGCGGTTCCTGATCTGTGGCGAGAAGGTGGGAGAGCTTTCGAGACTTACAGGTAGCGGTAGACGTCCTGGAGACTGTAGCCCTTGGCGACCATCATGACCTGGGCGTGATAGAGCAGCTGGCTGATCTCCTCGCAGGCGGCCTCATCGGACTCGTGCTCGCAGGCCATCCAGGCCTCGGCGGCCTCCTCGACGAGCTTCTTGCCGATGAAGTGGACCCCGCGGTCCAGCTCCTCCACCGTCCCGGAGCCCTCGGGGCGGGAGGCCGCCTTGTGCTGCAGCTCGTTGAAAAGGTCCTCAAAAGGTCTTCATGGCTACAGGCTATCGGAAAGCAGACGAGACACCGACCGACTGCAGACCCACCCGAGCCCCGAGCAGGCGGCTCCCACATGACCATCCGCGCGTCTTGGGTGGGTGCCCTCCCTCCGCAAACGGCACCCACCCGACACGACGGGGCGACTCACCCCCGGATGGCTGCCCGCCGGGCGTCGAGCATTGCCGCCACCATCGCCAACGAGCCGATGAGCAGGCTCAGGAGGACGACCTCCAGCCAGCGCCCGGGGAACTGATGGGCCACGGTCATCCAACCCCAGGGCGCCAGGCGCCACAGCCAGGTGGCCGCCAGAACGTCGTTGCCGCCGATGAGCAGCCCCATGATGACCAGGATGACGTTGAGGACGATCGCCACGACGATCCGGGTGCTCAGAGCCACCGCCAGACTGACGGCCGCGATCATGAAGACCACGGCCGGCATCACCATGAGCCCGTAGACCGAGCGGCCACCGCCGGCAGGCTCGGATCGTTGCGGGTCAGAGTGTCGCCGAGGACGGTCACGATCCAGGAGACGACCAGGACCGGGATGAGGAAGAAGCCACTCAGGACCGCAGCTGAGGTCAGGATGCCCCCGACCCCTCGGCGGGTGATGAGCGTACGCCAGGCGGGCTGGAGGCGTCCCCACACCGTGATGCCGACGAGGGCCGCGGCAACCGGCGCTCCCATGAGCTCGAGGAAGCTCTGCCCGTATCCGGGTGGATACACGGTGCGGAGGACACTCAGGAAGGCGAGCAGCAGGGTCGCCAGGACCGCCCACACGATCCAGGGCAGGACGCCGGCCATCGCCAGGACGGCATTGCGCGGCCCGGGGATACGGGCCATGCGGGTGGCGGGCGTAGCACGGAACTGCGGGGTGCTCCGGGGCGGCGACGTCGGAGCCTCCACCGGGACCTGTTCCGAGACGTTTTCCGGCTGAATGTCGGTGGCCTGTCCGCCGGGAAGCAGGCGTCTGAGCCCGACGACGAACCACGCCGAGGACTCAGCATCCCCAGATGTGCCGCCGAGAACGGCCAGGCCGGTACCGGCCAGCGTCAGGGCGGCCGTCAGCACGAACCCGGGCAGGAGCGGGTAGCCCCACACCGGCGAGTCCGCCTCGAGCAGCACGCTGCTGCCGTGAACACCCAGCAGGGGCAACGGGACCCTGGCCGTCCAGGCCCACGGGAGCATCCACCAGTCGCTCCGCTCGGCCTGGACCACACCCACCACGGACCAGACGAAGCCGAGGACAGGGGCGACCCCGACGGCGATGACTCGCAGCACGCGGAAGGCTGCCATGCCCCAGGCGCAGGCCCCGGTGACGACGATCCACATATAGGCGGCGAACAGCAGGTACCTGTCCCAGGGGCCCCCAGCCGCTGCCGACGATAAGAGCGTGCCCCACCACCGGGGCGACCAGTGCCACCTGGCAGGCCAGCGCGGACAGGCTCAGTACTACGAGGCGGGCAGCCGCCACCCGGCGCGGCTCGACGGCGCGCCAGGCCGTCCCGCCCTGACGCCACCGCCGCTCACGCCACTGGGCCATCACCCCGGTCAGCAGCCCCAGAGGCACCGCGAAGGCCCCGGCATCATGTGCATCCACGCCAGAGCATTGCCGTTCCACTGGAGCTCCCTGACCACGCCCGAGGAGATCGAGGCGTTCGCCAGGATAATGGTGTGAACGGTGAAGATGAGGGTCGCCCCGATGACGCCCCAGGTGAAGGTGCGCCGGCTGCGGGTGAGCTCGGCGCGCACCAGGTCCCACAGATCTACCCTCGCTTCTGCCTTCCCCCGAACCTTCACCCGGGGCTGCGGCTGCACAACGGTGCTCATGCGCACACCTCCGTCCCGGTGCGGCGTCCGCCTCGGTGACCGCCGCCAGGAAGGCCTTTTCCATGGCTCGCTCGTCGTCTGCGTCGGCGAAGTCGACCAGCGGACCCTCGTAGACGAGACGACCGGTCGCCAGGACCCCGATGTCGTCGCTCATGCGTGCGATCTCGCCGAGCTGGTGGCTGGAGACGACGACGGTGCGGCCCTCGTCGGCCAGGTCCCGCACGAGATCGCGCAGCTCGATGATGCCCTGGGATCCAGCCCGTTCTGGGGCTCGTCGAGAATGAGGACCTCCGGGTCGGTCAGGAGCGCCATGGCCAGGGACAGTCGCACCTTCATGCCGGTGGAGAAGGGAGCCGGCACGCTTCCTACCGACTCCCACCAGTCCCACGCGCTCCAGGAGCGGGGCGATGGCCTCCGGCGAGATGCCGGTCAGGCGGCAGTGGACGAGCAGGTTGCGAGAGGCGGACAGCTGGGGAAGAGCGCGGGGCCGTTGATGGAGGCGCCCACCTGGGCCAGGCTGCGCCGAGAAAGGGGTGCCCTGGATCTCCACGCGGCCGGCGTCGGGCCTCAGCAGACCCAGAGCGATGTTGAAGGCGGTCGACTTGCCGGCGCCGTTGAGACCGAGCAGCCCGTAGACACGGCCGGGGTAGGCAGACAGGTCGAGCTCAGTGAGGACCTGCTGGCGGCCGAAGGACTTTGAGACACCAGTGAGCCTCAGCCCGGGGGCGACACCGACGCCGTGGGCAGGGGACTGGGAAGAAGCTGTTGTCAGGGAGATGTCATGGCCCCATACTCGTGCGCGCAGGTAGCTCGGCAGATCCCCACCAGGGATACAGCCCGTACCCGCCCCCACAGTCATGTCTCCTCCCTGGGGAGGAGAGCTACTGCAGCTGCACGAGCCCGGTGGTCAGGGACGTAGATGACGAGCTCGACCCTGTTGTGGCAGCCGGTCTTGCCCAGAATCGTCTTGACGTGGGACTTGACCGTCGACTCGGCGACATGGAGCCGCTCGCCGATCTGGGCATTGCTCAGCCCCTGGCACACGAGGGCCAGGACGGCTTCCTCCCGCCCGGTCAGGGGATCATAGGGGCCCGCCGGCGCCCCCACAACGGGTGCGGCACCGCCGGACTGTTCCACTGGCGAGGTCGGGAGCTGTGGAGCACTCGCACCCGAACCTGTGGTCGCATCAGCACTCGTATCGAGATGGGCCAGAACGGTACCTGTGATGGCCGGATCCAACCAGGACCCACCGCGGGCGACGACGCGGACCGCCTCAAGCAGCGTCGTCGGCTCAGCGTCCTTGAGCAGGAAAACCGCTGGCACCAGCACCCAGGGCCGCCAAGACAAGATCCCTCATCATCGAAGGTGGTCAGAACCAGGACCCGCAAGGAGGCGGTGACCGGTGCGGCGCGCAGCTCACGAATGGCACTGATCCCGTCCAGCACAGGCATTCGCAGATCCATGAGCACCAGGTCGGTACTGCCTTGAGAATCACGGGCTCGGGCACTGAGTCGGTCGACAGCCTCGCGCCCGTTGACGGCCTCCAGAACGACCTCCATGTCGGGTTGCGCGTCCACGAGGGCGCTGAAGGCGCTCACCAGCAGGGGCTGGTCGTCGACAACGGCGACCTTGATCGTGCTAAGGGTCATCTGGAGTCTCCTGATCCTGTCTCACCGGTCATCTCACCGGAGTCCTGGTCCGGATCCGTGGCGCCTCGCGGGCAGCTCGAGCGGCACCACAGGAAAGTCGACGTCAAGGGTGAAGAAGCTGCTGCCCTCATCATCGTGCTGAACGCCGTGGGTCATGGTTCCGCCCACGAGCCTGAGTCGCTCCTCCAGACCGACGAGCCCGCTGCCTCGAACGGCGAGTGCTCCACCGCCTCGGGCACCGGGTTGGACACATGAAGATGGCACGATGACGGGGACAGCATCAGGCTCAGCTCGATCTGACCGGATCCGTGTCTGACAGCGTTGGTAAGCGCCTCTCAACGAGCCGGACGAGGGTGAGCCGCTGTATCGCCGACCATCCCTCGTTGCAACGCTCCAGCACTCCTGGCCTCGGCAGCATGGCATTGATACGGGTACCTGATCCTCGGGTCGTCTCGATGAGCACGGGGATGGTGCGCAGGTCCGCCAGCGGGGTGATCTCTCCGGTGTCGGAGCGTAGGACGGAGACGAGCTGGCGCACGGAGGTCAGGGATGCGTCGGCCGTGTCGCACGGCGGTCAGGGGTGCTGCGCAGTCGCTCCTCACCGCCCAGAGCCAGGCCGGTGGCGGCCTGCACCTTGATCGTCGTGAGGCTGTGGCCCACGAGATCATGGAGCTCACGAGCCAGGCTGAGCCGCTCGAGGCAACCGCCTGAGCCGCCGCGATGCCGATGTCGCGGGCCTGGTTCTCGGCGACCCGGCGCCGGGAGGACGCCAGCAGGTAGGTCAGTACCACGGCACCGACGAACACCAGGCTGGTTAGTGTCCGGACCATGACAAGGGCCCAGATCGAGTCATCGCCCACTGTGGGATTCACGCCGGACTGGTTCGGCCTGGAGTAGGAGCTGAAGGTAACAGGATTGACCAGAGCGCCGGCCAGCGCCAGCAGGAGTGCCGTCATGCCCCAGCGCCGGTCGGGCTCCCATCGGGTGACGGTGTAGAGGCTGGTGATGGCCGTGGCGATGATCGGGTTGAGTCCGAGGTTGACCGGGGAGACGGCGACGAGCACCGCGTAGGCTGCCAGTAGCGTGTAGGTCGCGATGAAGGAGGCGCGCAAGAGGCGCAGCCTGCCGAACTGCGTCAGCGCCAGCGCCGTGCACAGGGCGGAGTCGGCGACGTAGACGGCGTAGGCGCCGAAGCGGAGGATGAAGGTGAGCGACTCCAGGGCGAAGGCGAGGAAGATGATCCCCAGGGCCACGTCCACCACCGGGACGGAGTACCGCGACCAGCGGCCTGCTCGCCTCAGCAGCATACGGTGACGGGCCCGCCAGTCGTAGGCCGCCGACAGGTTCGTCGTCAGGGCCAGTGCCGCTTCGTCGGCCGGTGAGCCCACCCGGGCGCCTCGATCAGCCACGCGCCGTCCCCCGTGCGCAAGAGCTGGCACACGTGGCGGCCCGCCGCGGCCGCGGTGATGAAGGCGGCCGCGTCCTCCTCGAGGCCCCGCCGCATGGTGGACAGTCTCACCCGGTCTCCGCCTCGGCCGCACGCAGCCGCTCCAGGAGCCCATCGGAGGGGATCTCGATGAGGCGGTGCTGCACGGCGCCCCGCCGCGGTGCGCACAGGGCCTCGGCCTCCTGGCGCACCTGCGCCCCCAGTTCCCCTTCCATGTCGGGGACGACGATGTCGGCCCCGCCAGGGCGACCCGCCCGTAGGCGGTCATCGAGTGGTGGGATACACCTCGGTGGCGAGCGCGGGCGTCGGCCTGGGAGACACGCAGGCACGCCACCGCTCGCCCGCCCAGGGCGGCGATGGCATTGACCGTGTCCCCGCAGGCCACCCCGGAGAAGCCCCAGGGCGTCTCTGTGCCCAGGTTCCCGGGGCCCTGAATGACGACGGCGGCATCCGCGTGCAGCACGTGCCGGGCGGCCAGGAGTGCGTTGTGGACGCTGACCGCCTCAATATCACCACCCCAGGCCTGCCCGGCCGTCACGGTCCCGGCCAGCCACCCGGCCTCACGCAGGGCGGCGGCGAGGCGTGAGTAGGCAAGGGGCAGGGCCCCGCCGTCGGTCATGATGTAGACGACGCGCGGTTGCTCCGCACCGTCGGGGGAGCGCAGCCCGGCGAGTACGGCCGGCAGGCTCGAGTGCAGGTCGGCCACCACCACTGGCATCCCCTCCAGGTCAGAGCTCGCCGATCGGTCGGGACAGCAGGCCGTGGTGGTCGGTGCCCTGCTCGTCGACGCCGGTGACCATCACCCGATCAGGCATGTAGCGAGCCTTGACGAGGTGCCCCTCGCGGGGTGGGTCGGCGGGAAGGATATCCAGGCGGGCACTGACCATGGCGTGTCCTCCTGTGCCCAGGGCGCGGTCGAGGGCTGAGACCTCCAGCCTCACCCGCTCCCCGTCGATGGGAACCCCGGCGAGGGCCTCGTAGGCGACCGCGCGGACCCGCTGGCCGGGCAGCAGGCTGCGCGCACCGCTCGGCGCTCTCGTGATCTCCACGTCCAGCACCGCGCAGGAGCGCCCCTCGGGGCCCCATGCCGCTCTGGTCCCGCTCACTACGCCGTCGCGCCCATCATGGCGGCAGACTATCCGGGCACGCGCGCCACGAGCCGCAGGCCGCCCGATTCTCCTAGGCTGGGGGACCGTGAGCCAGCAGACCCGTAGTACCGAGGAGCGCCTGGTGAGCCTCCTACTCACCCTTCGCAACACCAGCGCCGGGCTCAGTGCCGAGGAGCTTGTCGCCGGCGTGCCGGGGTACGCATCAAGCGGCCCGGCCACCAACCCGGACTCGGCGCGCCGCAAGTTCGAGCGGGACAAGGACACGCTGCGTGAGCTCGGCATCGAGGTGACCACAACCGGGCGTCCAGAGGAGCCCCGCTACCGCATTGACGAGGAGGACTACGCCCTGCCAGCGCTGCACCTGAGCGCCGAGCAGGCGGCCTGCCTGAGCCTGGCTGCCTCCGCCTGGCGCGGCGGGGACCTGCCCGCCACCGCCAAGCGGGCCCTGACCAAGCTGAGGGCCGTGAGCGAGGGACCGACGGGAAGCAGTTCCACCGGCCTTCCGGCTCTCACCGCGGATCTGTCTGGTGACGAGATCCCCGAGGCCCTTGTCGCCGCGGTCGACGAACGTCGCCTGGTCACCTTCGACTACGTCTCCGCCCGCTCGGGCAGTACTCGTGCCCGCACCGTCGAGCCCCATCACCTGCGCCTGGCCGACGGCGCCTGGTACCTCGACGCCGTCGAGCCATCTGCGGTCCACGACACGAACAGCACCAGGGGCTCAGAGGAACCGGAAGGAACCGCCGTCAGGCTGCTGACCTTCCGCCTGGCCCGCATTGCGGGGCAGGTGATCGTCCATGGACACCCCGGTGCCTTCACACGGTTGCCCGCCAGCACCCCGCCCCGCCGGCGGGCACTTCTCGCCGTGCTGCCGGGACGCGCCCTGGGGCTGCGTCTGGCCGGTGCTCACCTCGATCCCGAGCCGGATCCCCAGACCGACCTGCCTGCGCACCTGAAGGGCCGCGACCTCATCTCCGTCGAGTACGAGGGACCCCTTCTCCTTCGCCGGCACCGTGGCCGCCCTCGGGGATAGTGCGGTGGTCCTCGCTCCGTCCTCCTTACGCGAGGCTGTCCTGGCTCCATCTGCGAGGTGCCGCCGCGCTCACGACCTCGGAGGGGAACTGACGATGGCGCGCGTCTCCACCTCCGACCAGCTCACGCGACTGCTCGCCCTGCCCGCCTGGGTCGCGGACAACCCCGGCGTGTCCATCAAGGAGGCCGCCAGGCACTTCGGCGTCACTCCGGCTGTCATTGAGCGGGACGTCAACACGTTGTGGGTCTCCGGACCGCCTGGCGGTCTGCACGGGGACCTCGTGGACTTCGATGCCTCCGACTTCGATGCCGGGCGCCTGAGCCTCGCCGAGCCACTGGGACTGGACCGCCCGGTTCGCCTCACCCGGCAGGGAGGCGATCTCCTTGCTCATGGCACTCAGGGTGCTCGCCGATCTCCTGGTCGACGACGAGGGCTCCCGCACCCGCGATCGCCTCCACCCAGCGGGCGGTCGCCGACCTGCTCACCGCAGATGCTTCCGCCGACGACGCTGAGGCGCAGGTCGATGTGAAAGCCGGCCCTCCACCCAGCCTGGTCTCCGAGTATGCCGACCGTTCCGGTCGCACGGCCCAGCTCCTGACCGCCGTGCACTCCGCGCTGCGGGACAGGCGCCGACTTCACCTGGTCTATGTCTCCGCCACCGATACCCCTCCGAGCGGGACGTCGACCCCATCGCCTTGAAGAGTGACGGATCCCATATGACACTCGTAGCCTGGTGCCGCAGTGCCAAGGCTGAGCGCAGTTTCCGTCTGGACCGGATCACGTCTATCGAGGTGCTCGACGCTCCTGCCGTCCGGCATCGCGCCTCGCACAGAAGGAACGACCCCGATGTCGATCACTCCGCAGAGGAACGGCCCCGCGCCACACTGACGCTGCGTCCGACGGGCCGCTGGCTCGTGGAGCAGGTCCCATGCATCTCCCAGGAGGAGACTGCGGACGGCAGTCTCAGGGTCGTTGTGGAGGGACGTGACCGGACCTGGCTCATTGGGCTGGTGCTCTCGGCGGGCCGCCACCCTCATCGCCGTCGAGCCCGCGGACCTTGCCCAGAACGCCGCAGAGGCCGCTCAACAGGCCCTGAACTCCTATGACACTGATGCGGAGTGAGGCCTCCCCAAGAGTAGCCGGCTCCGTCCGCCTTGGGGAGAACCGGCAGCACCGTCATTCTGAGGCACCCGCCAGGGAGGCTACACTCAGCCCGTATCGATAGCCCCCTATCTGCAAGGAGCAGCGCCGTGAAGTTCACTCCGACGCACATCGTCGTCCTGCTTGTCCTCGTCCTGCTGGTCTTTGGTTCCAGCAAGCTGCCTGACATCGCCCGGAGCGTGGGCCAGTCCATGAAGGTCCTCAAGAAGGAGGTCAAGGAGCTGCGCGACGAGGACGACGACAAGAAGCCTGCAGCCCAGATCCAGCAGCAGCCCCAGGAGGGCACCTACTACACCGAGCCCACCCAGTCCGGTCAGACCGCTCAGAGCGCCGAGGGCTCTTCCCAGAAGTGACGGCATCCGGTAGGAACCGGTGACCTGGAGACGAAGGAGGCTGTGGTGCCCAAGCTCCCTCGAATCAAGCGATCGAGGCGCAAGGACAACCCCGAGGCGCGCATGTCCATCGGGGACCACTTGCGTGAGCTGCGCAACCGGCTCTTTCATCTCTGCCCTAGGCGTCCTGGTGATGTCGGTTGTGGGCTACCTGCTGTACGAGCGGGCCTTCTCCCTCATCACCCGACCGATCGAGGCCGCCAATGCCCGCGGCGCCAACCTCACGCTGAACTTCGACACGATCCTTGCCTCCTTCGATATGAGGCTCCAGGTCTCCATCTGGCTCGGCGTCCTGTTCTCCGCCCCGCTGTGGATGTACGAGTTCTGGGCCTTTGTGGGGCCGGGCATGACCCGCAAGGAGAAGGTCTACACCTGGGCCTACGGCGTCGTGGGACTGTTGCTCTTCTCTGCTGGCGCCGCCCTGGGGGTCTGGGTCATGCCACATGCGGTTGCCATCCTCACCAGCTTCATTCCTGATGGTCCTACGGCGGGACTCATCAACGCAGGCGTCTACCTGACCTTCACCATGCGACTGGTGCTCGTCTCGGACTCGCCTTCCTCCTGCCCGAGCTCCTCGTCGCCCCTCAACATGCTGGGGCTCGCGAAGGGTACGACAATGCTCAGGGCTGGCGCTGGGCCGTCGTTGCCATCTTCACCTTCATGGCCTTCGCCAACCCGCTGCCCGATCCCCTGGTCCATGATCTTCATGGCTCTTCCCGTGACCGGCCTGTACTTCCTGGCCTGCTTCATCTCGATCCAGCATGACAAGCGGGTGGAGAGGAAACGCGATCGGCTCGATGCCGAGCTGGAGGCCGCCCTGACCGAGTAGCCAGACATCTCAGCCGTTCTTCCTGACCTTCGCATCTGTCCCTTCATGCGTATAGCCCTGCTGTCCAATCCCTCCTCCGGACGCGGCCGTCATGCGGCTGCCGACGACGTCACCCGCCGGCTCCTGGGCGAAGCCGGGCACGAGGTGCTCCACGTGCGCGGCAGCTCGGCTGAACAGGCGCGTCGTGCTGGCCGCGCCCTTCTGGGAGACGGACCAAACCAGGACGTCGAGGCGCTGGTCGTCGTCGGCGGTGACGGCATGGTGCACCTGGGCGTGGACATCGTCGCCATGACGGATGTGCCGCTGGGCATCGTGGCCACCGGCACCGGCAACGACATCGCCAGGCACTTCGGCCTGCCCAGCCGGGACGCGGCCGCCTCCGCCCACCTCATCGACCAGGCACTGTCCGGTGAGGGAGCGATCACGGCGATCGACGCGATCTACGCCTCCCGCCCGGACGGCGCCCTGCTCGCCCCACAACACCGCTGGTCTCTGGCCGTGGTGAGCGCCGGCCTGGACGCCGCCGTCAACGCTCGCGCCAACGCCTTGACCTGGCCCGCTCACGAGGGACGCTACGTACGAGCCTTTGATAGCCGAGCTTGTGGCGATGGCGCCCTACGGCTACCGGGTCACTACCGACACGGGCACCTGGGACGGCTCCGCACTCCTGCTGGCGGTGGCCAACACGCGCTACGTCGGCGGCGGTATGGACCTGGCGCCCGAGGCCGATCCCACTGATGGCCTGCTGGAGATCCTGCGCCTGGATCCCGTGGGCAGAGCCCGCCTGGTCGCTCTGTTCGGCCGGCTGTCCAGCGGTACTCACCTGACTGACCCGGCCGTCCACATCGAGCGTAGTCGCAGCGTCACCATTGAGGCGCTGGACGAGCGCACCGGCCGCGACCGGGGCCTGCGCCCGCCCCCGCGTCCCTTCGCCGACGGTGAGCCCCTGGCCGAGCTGCCTCTGCGCCTCGAGGCCGTCCCCGACGCCGTGAGGCTGCTCCTGCCGGCCCAGGGTGGATCCGGCCCGTAGGGTGTCCCCATGAGCTCTCCAGCCGAGCGCTATGCCGCATCTCGTCGTCGACAGGCCGTCACCAGCAGTGAGCTCGCCCGCTTCTCCCAGGGATATGACTTCCCGCTCGACCCGTTCCAGGAGAAGGCCTGTGCCGCTGTTGAAAAAGGCGAGAGCGTTCTCGTTGCGGCTCCGACGGGGGCCGGTAAGACGGTGGTGGGGGAGTTCGCCGTCCACCTCGGGCTGGTCCGGGGGCTCAAAGACCTTCACACCACGCCGATCAAGGCTCTGAGCAACCAGAAGTACCTGGATCTCGTCGCCCGGCACGGCGAGGAGAAGGTGGGGCTGCTCACCGGAGACAGTTCCGTCAACCCGCACGCGGACGTCGTGGTCATGACCACCGAGGTGCTGCGCAACATGCTCTACTCGGGCTCTCGCGACCTGGACCGACTGGGCTTCGTGGTCATGGATGAGGTCCACTACCTGGCCGACCGCTTCCGCGGGCCGGTGTGGGAGGTCATCATCCACCTGCCCACCGAGGTCCAGGTGATCTCCCTGTCCGCCACGGTCTCCAATGCCGAGGGAGTTCGGCGACTGGCTCGGCCAGGTGCGGGGAAGAACCGCCGTCATCGTCTCCGAGGAGCGCCCCGTCCCGCTGACCCAGCACATGATGGTCGGTCGCCGGCTGCTGCCGTTGTACTCCCAGCCCACCGATGGCACAGAACCCGCCAACCCCACCGGCACGGCGGAGCCAGAGCGGACAGAGCAGACGGAGCAGTCTGTGCAGCCCCCGCTCAACCCCGAGCTGCTCAAGGCCGTCAAGCAGGCCCGGCGCGCCGCCGCCTCGGGGGCGCCTCCAAGAACAGCTACCGCAGCCGCGGTGGCGGATCCGGCCGGGGACCGCAGCCCTGGAAGCGCTCCGCAAGAGCGGACGCGCGCCCCGCCGAGGTGAGGCGGCGCCCGCACGGCGCGACTCAAGCCACCCTCGCGACTGCAGGTCATCAAGGCCCTGGAGGAGGCGACCCTGCTGCCCGCCATCGTCTTCGTCTTCTCCCGAGCCGGCTGCGAGCAGGCCGTCCCACCAGGTGGTGAGCGCCGGGGTGGACCTGACCACCGAGGCCGAGGCGGCCCGGATCCGTGAGGTGATCGAGCGGCGTACCGCGGACATCCCGGCCGGCGACCTGGGAGTTCTGGGCTTCCACTTCTGGGCCCACGCCCTGAGCGCGGCGTCGCGGCGCACCACGCGGGCTGCTGCCCGTGTTCAAGGAGACCGTCGAGGAGCTCTTCAGCGCGGGTCTGGTCAAGGTCGTCTACGCCACCGAGACCCTGGCGCTGGGCATCAACATGCCCGCGCGTACGGTGGTCCTGGAGTCGCTGCGCAAGTGGAACGGCTCGGCCCACGTCACCCTCAGCCCGGGGAGTACACCCAGCTCACCGGGCGGGCGGGGCGACGCGGCATCGACATCGAGGGCCACGCCGTCGTCCTGGCCGCCGACGACGTCGAGCCGGCCACGGTCTCCTCACTGGCCTCCCGGCGCACCTACCCGCTGGTCTCCGCCTTCCGTCCGACCTACAACATGGCCGTCAACCTGCTCGAGCGCATGCCTCGGGCACGGGTCCGCGAGGTGCTCGAGGAGTCCTTCGCCCAGTTCCAGGCCGACCGCGGCGTCGTGGAGCTGGCTGCCCAGGCATGCCGCAGGCTCCGCAGCCTGGAGGGTCTGGAAAAGGACATGACCCTGCCGCCTGGGGACTTCCGCGAGTACGCAGCCCTGCGCCAGGCCATCGCCGACGCCGAGGCGGACCTGTCGCGTGACAAGGCCGCCGCGCGCCGCAGCGAGACGGGCAGGGCCATGAGCACGCTGGGGCGCGGCGACGTCGTCGTCTTCCGCAAGGGCCGACGTCGCCGGCACGGCATCGTCCTGGAGATCGGTGCGGACCGCACCGGGATCCCCAGCATCACGGTGCTGGGGAGGACTCGCGGTCGTCACCCCTGACCCCGGACACGGCGCCGGACGGTGTCATGCGCGTGGGCGCGCTGCGGGTGGCCGAGTCGGTGGACCCGCACCGGCCCCGGGACCGTGACCGGCTCGTCCAGCGTCTGGTGGATGCTCTGCGCGCCGGGGACCTGGAGGACGGCACTAAGACGCACGCGTACCCGCTCCGGACGAGCACAGGCTCGCCGGGACAGCGCGATTGAGAACCTTGAGCGACTGCGCCACGAAATGCGCTCGCACCCCTGTCACGGGTGCCCCGACCGGGAGGGACACGCTCGGATCGGCCGCAAGTGGTCCAGGGCCAAGGCCGAGGCCGAGCGTCTCCAGCGGCGCATCGAGACCCGTACCGGCACCATTGCGCGTCTCTTCGACGCTGTGTGCGGTACTGCTCGAGCTGGGCTACCTGCGGCCCGTGGACCGCGGCCACCGGAGCTCGAGCTGCGGGTCACCGGTGCCGGCGGAATCCTGGCTCGGATCTACGCTGAGCGGGACCCTACTCATCACCGAGTGCCTGCGCACGGGCGTCTTCGAGGGTCTCAGCGCGGGGGAACTTGCCGGGGCGCTGAGCGCCTGCGTCTACGAGCCACGGCTGAGCGCGCAGTCGATCGGGCTTCCGGTGGCACCCGGGTCCAGACTCGGCCAGTGCCTGCGCACACAGCTGGGGGTCTCGCACCGGATCCATGACCTGGAGTCCCTGGCTCGTATCGAGGCGTCCTCGGGGAGCCGAGCCGGCGCTGGCCGGAGCCGTCCAGGCATGGTGCGACGGCGCCCAGCTGGCAGACATCCTCGATGCCACAGAGCTGACGGCCGGGGACTTCGTGCGCTGGTGCAAGCAGCTGCTCGACGTCGTCGGCCAGATCGCGAGCCTCTCACCACCACCGGATGCCGCTGCCGATCAGGCCAGAGCGGTCACCAACCTGTCGATACGGGCCGCCGAGGCCTCCCTGGATCTCAACCGGGGAGTGGTGAGCTGGTCCGCCATGTGAGATGCCTGCCCTGCGCTCTCCAGCCGCCTCAGGGCACCGCGGCGGGTAGGCTCGTCGCAGCCGACACCTCGAACGACAGGACTCATGCCCCTATGTCAGGCTTCTTCGTCTCCTCGACGACATTGCCACGCTCGCCAAGCTGACGCTGTCCACTGTTGACGACACGGCCTCGATCGCCGTCAAGACCTCCGCGAAGGTATCGGCGGCCGCCGTTGACGACGTGGCCACCACGCCCCAGTACGTCACAGGCATCACCCCGGATCGCGAGCTGCCGATCATCAAGAAGATCACGCTGGGCTCGCTTCGCAACAAAGCTTCTCTTCATCCTGCCGATCGGCCTGCTGCTGACTGCGGTGGCGCCGGTGCTCCTGCCGGTCGCACTCATTTTCGGTGGTGCCTACCTGTGCTTCGAGGGCGGGGAGAAGATCCTGGAGCGCTTCGGTATCACTGCTCATGCAGAGGAGGAGACCGGCCCGGTCGACGAGGCCCAGATCGTCCGTCAGGCCATCACCACGGACTTCGTCCCTGTCCACCGAGATCATGCTGCGGCCCCTGGCCGAGGTGGAGGGGAGTCCTCCATGCGGCGAATCATCGTCCTGGTTCTCATCGCCCCTGCTCATCCCTTCGCCGTCTACGGTCTGGTCGCCGCGCTCATCAAGCTCGACGACGCCGGGACGCACCTGGCATCCAGTGGCCGTACACAGAGCCACCCAAGCGCTCGGCCGCGATCGTAGTCGGCACCGGCGCTCTTCCGCGGCATCGGGATCGTCGGCACCGTGGCGATGCTGCGGGTCGGTGGCCCATCCTGGCACTCAACCTCGCTGAGTCGGCTTCCATCCGTTGCACCACGCCATCGAGTGGGCCGAGAACTCACCACAACCCGATCCTGTCCTGGATCACAGGAACGGCCATGTCCTGCCTCATCGGGGCGATCACCGGCACCCTGCTGGCACTGGCCTGGCAGCCCGTGCGCACGCCCTGGCGCGCCGCCGGGCTTCACGACTGAGAGCTACCTGCTGAGCCTCGTCACCGAGGAAGGCGAGGATGGCGCACCCTGCCGGTTCTCCTCGGAGGGGTCCAGCCCCAGCTGAGGAAGATCGCCGAGACGTGCTTGGCAACTGCTGCCCCGACACAACCATCTGGGCCGAGATCTGACTGTTCGACAGCCCCGGGCCATGAGCTCGAGGACCTCGAGCTCGCGCGGCGTCAGATCTGCGAGGTCCTGAGCGAGATTGCACACTCATGGCACGGGCCATCCGGGTCGGTCACCATGCCTCAGCCAGACCACCTCGCAGAGAGCCCAGGAAGTCCGCGACCTCGGAGACCCTGTCCTGAGCAGGTACCCGTCCCACCGGCGTCTGCCGGGGCATCGGAGGCAGGAGCTGCTGGGCGTAGGTCGCAGACACGTACTGGCTGAGCACCATGATGGAAACGGAGGTGGCGGCGCCGAATGTCCAGCGCGGCCTCCAGCCCGTCGTTCCTCACGGACGGAGCATGCGGACATCGGTGATCACAGCATCGGGTAGGTGTCCCTGGCTACCCAGGTGGTCGATGCGCTGGATGAGAGCCGGTGCACTGCTCTCCCGGGCGATGACGTCGTAGCCCTGGCGCTCCAGCAGACCTGCCAGCCCCTCGCGCAGGAGGGCCGAGTCATCGGCGAGTACCAGTGAGGGGCCGTACCATGTCTCCCGCCCTTCTGCGTTAATCGTGCCGCCCGTACTGTCTACGCCGTCCATGCCGATGCCGCGCTCCCGCGGGCCAGGGAGGGGCAGGTGCGCTGCGACCTGGGTCGGCCCACCCGGGGGACTGGACAGCAGAAGCTCTCCACCGAAGGCCGCGAGTCGTTCCCTCATGCCCGCCAGGCCGTGACCCGGCTGGAGGTAGGCCCCGCCGGCCCCGGTGTCGACGACGCAGACCCTCAGGTTCTTATCCACGCTCAGCAGGATTGTCACTTCTGCATCAGGGCGTGTTTGAGCGCGTTGGTCATCGCCTCCAGGGCGAAGAAGTAGGCCGCGGCCAGCACTCCCTCGGGCATCGTCGGCAGAGGGTGCGGACAGACGATTCTGACGGTCCTGCCGGTCCTGTCTGCCCGATCCACCGCGTCTGTCAGAGCAGCCTTCAGGCCGAGATCAGTGAGCACCTGGGGTGGATGCCGCGCACTGTGGTGCGCAGCGACTCGAGCCCGCCGGCGATGGCCGACTTCGCCTCGCCCAGAAGAGCGGCGAGTGCGGATCCGCGGTGACGGCGGGGAAAGCTGGCCTCACCGAGCTTCGCGAGCCCGACGACGAGCCGTTGCTGAGCGCCGTCGTGCAGATCGCGTTCGATACGGCGGCGGCGCTCGATCTCGTAGAGCCGCAACAATCTCCCGACGGAGGCCGTCAGCTCGGCGATCCGCCGGGCGGCAACGCGCCTCATGCGTGGGTCTGGACCTGCCGAGCCATCGCGGAGAGAACCTGAGCTGCACGCTCCCCAAGGTACCGTGTCCCGTTCAGCCTGAGGCGTCAGGCTGGGCACCAACTACCCGAGAGGTATACCCAGCACTACCTCGACGAGCAGTGCGAGCACTATCGCGATCGCGTCGAGAAAACGATGAAATAAGAGCCATGAGCACACCACTGATCACCACCAGCGACATTGTCAAGCGCTTCGGTACGGTGACGGCTCTGGCCGGCCTGACTATCAACGTCTCCGCAGGTGAGAGCGTCGCGATCATGGGGCCCTCGGGCTCGGGCAAGTCGACCCTGCTGCACTGCCTGTCCGGAGTTCTCGTCCCGGATCAGGGGAGCGTAGGCTTCGGGGGCACCGAGATCTCCCGTCTCACTGATGCGCAGCGATCCCATCTGCGACTGCGCGAGCTGATTCGTCTTTCAGGACAGCCAGCTCATCCCCGAGCTGCCGGCTCGGGAGAACGTGGCTCTTCCGCTCATGCTTACTGGAACACCGACGCGTTCGGCACTGCGCGCCGCCGATGAGGTGCTCGCACGGCTCGGCCTGGCGGATCTCAGGGGGCGGCCCCCTGCGCAGATGTCCGGCGGTCAGGCCCAGCGGGTCGCGATCGCCCGGGCGCTGGTGGGTAGCCCCCGTGCCATCTTCGCCGACGAGCCCTCCGGGGCACTGGACCAGGCAACCGGTCACGAGATGATGCAGCTGCTGACAGCGGCCGCCTCCATGGCCGGCGCGACGCTGGTCGTGGTGACGCACGACGTCAATGTTGCTCGCTGGTGCTCACGCCTTATCGAGATCCGTGACGGACTGGTCCACTCAGACCGCCGCCTGAACGCCAGCACGGCCCGTGGTTCCACGCAAGCCGCAGAGTCGGAGGTCGCCCGATGAGCACGTCGATGACCACCTCGGTTCCCAGCTCTGCCGCCGTGCTTGCGACAGGCTCATCCCCGCGTTGCGGTCTCCCGACCCGGTCTCGCGGTTCTCGCCCGCCTCACCGCGCGTCGACCCGCGCACGCCTCACCTCCCGCGAGGGGGACGCTGCTGTACCTGGCCAGCGTTTTGGCATACACCGTGGCCACCTGTGCCGCCCTGACCGTCGCCGGGGGTACATGGATGCTCTACAGCCGTGGAACGCACCCGGAACGGGTTCCGGTATGGGAGGCCGCGGCCAAGAACGCGGGCTACGGCTTCGACTTCATGGCTTCGCAGTACCTCAGCATGTCCGTTCTGGCCTGCGCCATGCTGGTGCCGCCGGCCATGGTGGGGCTGGCCTCCAGCGCCGCGGTCCTGGGAGCGCGCAGCCGTGAGAGGCGCCTGGCTGTTCTGCGCCTGATGGGCCTGTCCGGGGCGGACGTCACCCGAATGTCCCTGCTGGACGCCCTCGTGCAGTCAGCTGCCGGCGCAGTCATTGGCACTGCAGCCTACCTGGTCACCCCTTCCCGCCTGGAGCAGCCTCACCGTCATGGGAACCCGGATCACTGCCAGTGAGATGGTGTTGCCGCGCGTTCCTGGCTGCCGTCCTGGTGGGGGTCTCGCGGTCGGCCAGATCTCGACATGGCGGGGCTGCGCCAGGTCCGGATCTCCCCTGGGCGTCTCACGACGAACCAACGGACCGCGCGCCGGCGTCTGGCGCATCGTCGTGTTCCTTGTGACGCTGTTCAGTGCCCCGCACATCATTCGGTCGGTACCGTCACAGCATCGTTATATCATCGTGTGCGTCATGATCGTGGCACTCATCGCCGTCTTCGACCTGGCCGGGTCATGGTTCACGCAGCTGCTCTCCCGAGGGCTCGCCCGGCTACGCGGCCCGGTCGTACGTTGGACCGCTCGCGGATCCAGGCAGCCCCACCGCGACGTGGCACCGGGTCTCCGCCATGGGGCTGCTGGCCTCATCGGCGGTTTCATGTCACTCATGCCGCTGGGGCTGAGCGCCATGAAGACGACGGAAGCCGATTCGGCCGAGTCCTTCGTGTACAGCATCCTGTGGGACGTTGACAAGGGGGCCGTCATCACCCTGGCCTTCGGGTTCGCCCTGACGGCCACCTCCATCCTCATCACCCAGGCCTCAGGAACCATCGAGCGCGCGGAGCAGTCCCGCAGCCTGCATCGCATGGGCGCCCCTGCAGGCTACGGCCTGCGCGTCATGTGGATGGAGGCCTACACGCCGCTCCTCCTCGCCGTTCTGGGCGGTGCGGGTCTGGGCATCGTCATGGGCTCGCTCCTGATGGGGACTTCTCCAACGTCCGGTGCGTCTCCGCTGGTAGTCGGTGTCATCACCGTCGGATTGGTCATCACGGGCCTCGCCCTGGGCGCCTGCCACCCGCTGTACCACCGGCTCCTGGGAACACAGGAGCGCCATAACGACTGACGGCTGTCATCCGCCGAGAATGAGAGGAGGCGCCGGCGCATTGCCCGTATGCTTCACCGCGTGACAGTGCCCTCCTGGTCCCACCCGTTGGCTTCGCCGATCAGCCCCCGCGGCTGTGGCGATGCTGGCGGGCTGAGCCACTACACCGCCTTCCCCCCGATGAACCTGTGGTGGTCGGCCCTCATTGGGGTCGGGACACTCATGCTGCTCGTCCGAGGCCGCCGGTTCTGGCCCTGGGTACCGGTCTGGGGCTGTTCTACGGCCTCGGCCTGTTCACGCCCCTGCTGCACTTCACGATGGTGGGGATGGGCAACCCGATCGGCTGGATCGCGCTGACGCTCTTCGAGTCGCTCTACCTGGCCGGCCTCGGCGGCGCGTGGGCTCTGGTCAGCCGGCTCCCACAGCTTGAGGGGGCCTCCAGCGGCCGAAACCCGCTGCGCCATGTGCCCGCTGGTGCCCGGGGTGTTCTCGCCTTCGCTCTTCTGTGGTCGGGCGTCGAGGAGCTGCGCTCGGTGTGGCCACTGGGCGGTTTTCCCTTCGGGCGTCTGGCCTTCGCCATGGCCGACGCCCCGGTCCTGCCTGCAGCCGCCTATGTCGGCAGCACCGGCGTAGGACTGCTGGTGGCTCTGGCCGCTGCATGCGTTGCTCACATGGCGAAGACCCTCTATGAGCGTCACCTCGTCCCCGTCGTCGTCTCCACGGCGCTCGCCGCGGCTCTGCTCGTCGCACCGCGGCTACTGCCGCTGGATACACGAGCCGAGAACGGAACCGTTCGTGTCGGAGCCGTCCAGGGAAACGTCGCCACCGACTTCGAGGACGCCTTCAACCGGGCCCTGGAGGTGACTGGCAACCACGCTGAGGCCACGCGGAAGCTGGCCGACGACGTCGGCCCTGGAAACCTCGACATGGTCATATGGCCGGAGAACTCCGCCGACCTGGACCCGCGCGACTACCCGGCCTCGGCGGCCATCGTCGATGAGGCGGCCCAGGCCGTCCAGGCACCGGTGCTCGTGGGCGCAGTGCCCTTCGTCGACGGCATCCGCTACAACGACGTCCTCGTGTGGAATCCCGGAGACGTCTCCGGGAAGACGACTCATCCGTACTACCGCAAGCACCGACCCCGTGCCCTTCGCCGAGTACATTCCAGCTCGTTCCCTCGTGCGGCGCCTGACCACCCAGGTAGACCGGGTCGGCATCGATATGCTGCCCGGCACCGGTCCAGCACGCTGACGGTTCCCGCCGTCTCCCCAGGGACCGAGAGGTCACCTTCGCCATGGGGATCTGCTTCGAGGTCGCCTACGACGACGCTCTGCGCACCGGCGTCAGGCAGGGTGGGCAGGCCATCGTCATCCCGACCAATAACGCCTCCTTCCTCGACTCCGGCGAGGCCGCCCAGCAGCTCGCCCAGGGGCCGCGTCCAGGCAGTGGTGCACGGCCGCAGCGTCATCAGGCCTCCACCGTCGGTTTCACCGCGATTATCAACCCCCGCGGTGAGGTCGAGCAGGTGACCCGGCCCTATACTCAGGCGAGCCTCGTGGCCGATGTCCCGCTGCGCAGCTCACAAACCGTCGCCGACCGCCTCGGCCCCGTCCCCGGCACCTCATCATCCTGGCCGGTGCGGGCGCTGCTGCTCAGCGCAGGTATTGTCGGTCAGGTACGTCTGCGTGGAAGACGACGGCTCAGGTTCACCGGCGTCGACGCTGATCTCAGATACCCTCGGGGTGTCTCAGGTGGCCGCGGCGCCACACCTCAACCTTGGAGAGAGTGAAGGCACTCGTCGTCATCCCGACCTACAACGAGATCGAGTCCCTGCCCACGGCACTGGACCGGGTCCGCGAGCACGCTCCCGAGGCGGACATTCTCGTCGTCGACGACGGTTCCCCGACGGCACCGGTGACTACGCCGACACCCGTGCCGACGAGGACTCCCACATCCACGTCCTGCACCGCTCGGAGAAGAACGGGTTTGGGACCGGCCTACCTCGCCGGATTCTCCTGGGCGCTGGCGGCCGGCTACGAGCTCATCGTTGAGATGGATGCCGACGGCTCCCACCGGGCCGAGGATCTGGCCCTGCTCATCCAGCGCGCCGAGATGGCCGACGAGCCCGGACCTCGTCATCGGGTCGCGGTGGGTCTCCAGTGGCGCTACCGAGGCTGGGACGCCAAGCGGGTGGCCCCGTCCAAGGGCCGGGAATCTCTACATCAACGCCATGCTGGGGCTGCGGGTCAAGGACGCGACCGCGGGCTTCCGGGTCTTCCGAGCCTCCGTCCTGCGCCGTATGGACCTGGGCAGGTTGAGCCCTCGGGCTACGGGTTCCAGGTCAATATGACCAAGCTCGTCGACGAGGTCGGGGGCCGCATCGTGGAGATGCCGATCACCTTCCTGGAGCGTGAGGCCGGCCAGTCCAAGCTCTCCGGGGGGATCTTCACCGAGGAGCTGTCCCTAGTGACCCGTTGGGGTGTCGCCAAGCGCTCCGGACAGTTGCTCGACGCCGCCAAGATCGCCGGAAGCCGGCTACGTACAGCGCGGGACAAGCGCCGCCGGGCTGCGACGGGTACCAGCGGCCCGTCAGCCTCATCGCGTCAGAAGCGTTCCTGACCGACATCATCTGACGTCATCCGAAGAAGGACATCGAGGACCACCCGTGAAGGATGGCCTTTCGATCTGAGTCACACAGGTCTTCAGGACTGTCAGCCGCTGACCCTCTCGCGGTGAGACCTCACCGCTGCGTAGAGCCTCAGGACGCTCGTTGAGAAGAACCTCGAGCTCCTCGACCTTGCAGACGCTCCAGGAGCATGTCCCAATGGGTACGAGGGGTCTTCCTGGGCTCGTCGGGCTCGGGCTCGTCCTCACCACGCCGTGCTGCGAGGCTGCCCGCATTCAGGGCACTCCCAGGTGGGGTACTTCGGCCTCCGTGGACATCGGGATCTTGGTGACGTGCGCCATCGGGCACTCGTAGCTGACGATCATCCGCTCCAGCGAACTCAACGCCGTCCTCGGCTCCATCGACTTCGCGCCGATGGTCATGCCCTCGCAGTGCGCGGTCTGCCATGCTTGTGGCCTCCTCGTGGCTCGTCTCTCTCGGTGTCCCGGCTCTGACGAGGACATAAGGGCACCGGTACGTCAACACCGAAGAAGAGGCGAGTGTGTTCCCACTGGCTTCGACGCCGATCAGGACAATGATGATACCGGTTGGCGGCGCACGACGTCATCAGTCCGAATCGGCTGAAAACCACAGCAAAAGACCGCCGGGGCTGAGGACAACAGCGTGTGGGCACGGACCACGGCATACTTGGCTCTATGGCTCAGCGCATCGGCATTCTCACGGCGGGCGGCGACGCCGGGACTCAACGCGGCGATCCGAGGCTTTTGGAAGGCGGCGATTCAGCAGCACGGCTGGGAGCTCATCGGCTTTCGAGACGGCATGCGAGGTCTGGCTGAGAACCGCTTCACCGAGCTGGACGCCGCCGCTCTGTCCGGGATCCTCACCACCGGCGGCACCATGCTGGGAACCAGCCGGGACAAGGTGCATCACGCATGATGGTGGACGGCGAGCCCCGCGACGATGGTGCCCACCATCGTGGAGAACTGCGAGAAGGACGGGATTGACGCCCTCGTCTGCCTCGGTGGTGGCGGGACCGCGAACGCCAAGCGCCTCATGGACGCGGGCCTCAACATCATTCACCCTGCCCAAGACCATTGACAACGACATCGTCCACACCGATTCCTCCTTCGGATTCGCCACGGCCCTGGAGATCGCCACGGAGGCTGTGGACCGGCTGCACTCGACGGCGCACTCCCACCACCGCATCATCCTCACTGAAATCATGGGGCACCGAGCCGGCTGGCTGGCCCTGCGCCGGTATCGCGGGTGGGGCGGACGTCATTCTGCTGCCCGAGATTCCGTACTCGGTTGACGCGATCGCGGATAAGATCGAGCGACGCCGCTCCCACGGGTCGTCCTTCTCAGTGGTGGCCGTGGCCGAGGGAGCACTGTCGGTGACGGATCACGCCGAGCTGAGCACGCCCGCGCCCTGGTCAGGGACGCCTCCGGTCCCGAGCGCAAGGCGATGGCAAAGCGGGGTGTCAAGCGTCTGGAAGCTTCCCACCGCGCCAACACCTTCACTCTGGCCGAGCAGCTGGAGAGCCTGACCGGGCTGGAGGCGCGCGTGTCCATCCTGGGGTACGTCCAGCGCGGTGGTTCACCCTGCGGAGCGGATCGTCTCCTGGGCACGCGTCTGGGCGTGGCCGGTGCCGACGCAATCGCCGAGGGCCGTTACGGCGTCATGGTGGCCGACCGCGGTCACGGCACGGAGCTGGTACCGCTCAAGGATGTGGCCGGTCGCACCAAGTTCGTTCCGGCCGACCACGAGTGGATCCAGGCCGCTCGCGCCGTGGGGACGGCGCTGGGGACTGAGCAGAGCCTGAGCGGCGGGCGGCTGTGCGCCTCAGCGGGGAGGAGGCCCGGGTCAGGCGATCTCCCGGCTCCACCGGCCGGGGCGTCTCCGGAGACGATGACGTCAGCGCGCTGCCAGAGGCGGTCCTTGGCGAAGAAGAGCGCTCGCCGGCCATCCACCAGTGCCAGAAACGCACCGACTCCTCGGCGTCGCCGTTGACGCCCTCCGCGATGTCACGTCTGATGCCTCGGCGCTCTGCGACGTCGTCGCAGGTCTGAACCCATACGTGCGCGTCAATGAGGTCGCTGACCGCGCGCAGACCGGCTCCGGTTCCCTCGACGACGACCAGGGGAGAGCCTGCCGGGACGCGGATGGAGCCTTCGCGACCGTGCTCCCGCCACTTGTCCGGTACGAGGTCGAGGCAGCCGGCCTGACGCAACTGGGTCAGGGTGTCGACGTACAGCTGGTCCCAGTCGTAGAGCGGCTCGTTCCAGATGAGGTCGTCAAGGTGGAAGGCTTGCGCGCCGGGGACGGCCGTGGCCAGTGCCGTGGTGAGCGTGGTCTTGCCGGATCCGCCTCGCCCGTCGACCGCGATGATCGCAGGCCTTCCCTTCGGTGTACCGACAAGGTGCATCAGGTGCGCGACGAGTCATCAGTGTCGCTGACCTGCCACTGAGTGACTGCCGGCTCCTCAGGTTGAAGCTCGATGGACTGGTCGCCGTTCACCCATCGGAGGCTGTCGCTGTCAGCGAGTTTCTTCTGGTTGCCGCACATCGTAGGCTCCTTCAGGGAACGGCTCATGAGGGTCAGGTCGAGGAGCTGTCCGAGCTTCTCGCCGGCCTGCGGAATGGTGCCGACAGTACTGAAAACCATAGCGCTCATGCAGGGTGAATCGAGACGTGCTTTGCCCGCCTCGATGAGAGCGATCATAGTGCGGTCCCCGGCCTCCCGCGAGGCCTCGATCAGTGCGGCCAGAAGCCTGGAACCGAGGCCCGTGCCCCTGAGCAGCTGGGTTCAGGTAGATCGAGTTCTCGACCGTGCGGGCGTAGCCCTCATAGGAGTGCCAGGGGCCGGCGACCGCGAAGCCGACGACGTCCTGCGGCTTGCCACTGACGTGGGCAACGAGAGCCGTTCCGCGCTGGACCATGGGGGCAAGCCATGCCTCGGCCCCAGCAGGTCCCTGCTCGATGTTGGTCCAGATGGCCAGGGACTCCCCGCACGGCGGCATTGCGGATCTTGCGGATGGCCGAGGAGTCCGCCATGGACGCCAGGCGGATCCAGTAGGTCTGTACCGCTTCGGCGTGTCCATAGCCCTTTGTCTCACTCGGGGGCATCGTCATTTCCCCTCGTCGACGTACTGGGCGAGGTATCGGCCCGTCAGAGTCGTTCGGTCCACACCATCTGCGCCGGCGTGCCGGCGAACACGATGCGACCGCCGTCATGGCCGGCTCCGGGGCCGAGGTCGATGATCCAGTCGGCGTGCGCCATCACGGCCTGATGGTGCTCAATGACGACGACGCTGCGTCCGGAGTCCACGATCCTGTCCAGTAGCGCGAGCATGGCCTCGATATCAGCCGGGTGGAGTCCGACGGTCGGTTCATCGAGGACGATGACACGGCCTTTCTGCCCCAGGTGGACGGCGAGCTTGAGCTGCTGGCGCTCACCACCGGACAGGGTGGTCAGCGCCTGGCCGAGGCAGAGGTAGCCGAGCCCGACGTCCTCCATCCGTACCAGGATTCTGGATGCTGCCGGCAGACACGTCTCGCCCTGGGAGAAGAACTCCAATGCATCCTTGGCGCTCATGTCCAGGACATCGGCGATGCTGCGTCCAGCAGAGGCGGTAGGCAAGCACCTCGTCGTTGAAACGGCGCCCCTCGCAGGCCTCGCAGCGGGACTCCACGGTCTCCATGAAGCCGAGCTGCGTCTCGATGACACCCGTTCCGCCGCATACCGGGCAGGCGCCTTCTGAATTGGCCGAAAAATGTGCGGGCTTCGCACCCTTTGTCCCTGTTCGCCTTGGCAAAAGCCTTGCGAACAGGGTCGAGCAGTCCGGTGTAGGTGGCGGATTCGACCGCCGTGAGCCCTTGATCGGTGCTTGATCGATCGTCACCACGCCCGCCCATGGGGGAGAGGTGCCATGAATGAGGCTCGACTTTCCGGATCCGGCAACTCCTGTGACGACGGTAAGAACTCCCACGGAATATCAACGTCGACGTCGCGAAGATTGTTGGTCTTGGCATGATGAATACTCATCATGTGCCGTGGGGAGCGATGGCTGCTCTTGATCCGCGCTCGGTCGGCCATGTGACGTCCGGTGAGAGTATCGGGAATCGAGCAGGGTCTCGCACCGTTCCCTCGAAGCAGATCTGACCGCCCCGGCTACCGGCCCCCGGCCCCAGGTCCACCACATGGTCGGCGATCCGGATCGTCTCGGGTTTGTGCTCAATGACGAGCACGGTGTTTCCCTTGTCTCGCAATGACAGCAGCAGCTCATTCATCTGGTGGAGGTCGTGCGGGTGCAGACCGATACTGGGCTCATCGAAGACGTAGGTGATGTCGGTGAGGGCAGAACTCAGGTGGCGCACGAGCTTGGTTCGCTGGGCCTCACCGCCCGAGAGCGTTGAGGCCGGACGGTCCAGCTGACAGATAGCCCAGTCCGATGGACACGAAGGCGTCAATGTTTCTTCAGGTTCTCAAGCGAGGGGAGCGGCATCGGTCAGATTTCCTGGAGGTGAGTGATCCACTGCGCAAGATCAGAGATCTGCATGGCGCAGGCATCGGCAATGGACTTCCCGTCGATGAGGCAGGCACGGGCCGGTTCGGCCAGCCGGGTCCCATCGCACTGCGGGCAGGTCCCGAAGACAACAGCCCGTTCCACGAAGGCACGAATATGGCTGCAGCGCCTCCGGCTCCTTGGAGAGCATCGACTTGCGGATTCTGGAGACGAGTCCCTCGTAGGTGATGTTGATGCCGCCAACCTTGATCCCTGGTCGGTTCCTTGTAGAGCAGGTCATCGCGCTGCTTGGCCGTGAAGGTGGAGACCGGCTTGTCCGCCGGGAAGAAACCGGACTCGGTGAAGCTGCGCGCCTGCCAACCGCCCGCCGCGTAGCCGGGAGCGGTGATCGCGCCGTCTCGCAGGAGAGCGTCTCGTCGAGCACCTGCGTCAGGTCGATGTCGGAGACCCTGCCCATGCCTTCGCAGCGCGGGCACATCCCGCCTTGGACAGTGAATGTCTTGCGTTCAACGACCTTGCGTCCGCTGCGCTGCGTGGTGACCCGCACCGCCACCGGTGACGGACGGGACGTTGAAGGCGAAGGCCTGGGGCGAGCCGATGTGCGGCGTGCCGTGCGTCGAGTACAGGACCCGCAGCAGGGCTCCGACGTCGCTGACGGTGCCAAGGGTTGAACGCGGGTTGGATCCCATACGCTCCTGGTCCACGGCGATCGCCGGCGTCAGTCCTTCCATGCGGTCGACGTCAGGGACGCGCGCTGGCGTCCATGAATCCCTGGACGAAGGCCGGGTAGGGTCTCATTGATGAGACGACGCGACTCGGCAGCGATCGTGGCGAAGACGAGCGAGCTCTGCCGAGCCCGACACGCCGGTGAACACCGTCAACCTGCGCTTGGGGACCACGACGTCGACGCCCCGAAGGTTGTTCTCACGAGCCCCGACGACGCAGACGACATCGTGATTATCAGCAGGGACCCGTTCAGTCGTCCTTTCCGTCAGCCTCTCCAGCAGTCAGCAGGAGTGATTGTGCCGGAATCGCCGCACTCGCTGGCGATGCGCTCATCCCTGATCTATCGCCGATAATGTACATTATGTCATTCTCACTTGAATGGGGGTCCTCTGATGTCCCTCACCTGCCAGCAACCACCCCGCGCGCACGTGTGTCGCGTGAGATACAGGCTCCGTGTAGCCTTCGCGGAGCGCGCCAGCAGGCTCGCCCGCCGACTCTTTCATCAGGGAGCCTCATGTTCCTCGCCCTGCGCGAGATCCGCCACGAACCCCGTTCGTTTCGCGCTCATCATCTCCGTTATCATACTGGTGGCCTACCTCACTTTCTTCCTGGCCTCGTTGGCCGTGAGCTGGCCCATCTCACCGCGCCGGTATCGATGGCTGGGGCTCAGAAGCGTTGCCATCACCGACGCCTCCAACGAGAACCCTCTCCGCCTCACGACTGAGTGACGAACAGCTGAGCACCGCCAAGAACCTGGCACATGAGCACAGCACCACAGCGTCGACCCTCATGAGCACTGCTGCCGTCGCCCAGGCCCCAGACGTGAAGGATGAGGACGGCGAGGCGCTGCGTGACGATGTCTTCGCCTTCGGCGTCGACCTGGACGGCGCTCTCGGCCCGACCTGTGGCGAGCGGTCGAGCGATCTCAACCCCGAGACGGAGATCCTCGTGGATGACTCTCTCGAGGCCAAGGGGCTCGCAGCTCGGCGACACGATCCAGCTTCTGGGGTCCGATCACAGCTGGACCATCGTTGGTTTCACCCACGACACGACCTTTCCAGTCAGCTCCCGTCGTCACGCTGGATGACCAGGCCCTGAGCAGTACGGCCCCCACCAGCCTGTCCCCCGCGGTCTCCCGCCGTCGTGTTCAAGGCTCGACCTGGCCGGTGACAGTAAGGCCATGAAGTCCGCCCAGGACGCGGGTCTGACGATCCCTGACCAGTGAGGAGCTCATCCAGACGCTTCCCGGCTACTCGGCACAGGTCCTCACCTTCAGCCCTCATGATCGGCTCGCTGGTCATCATCGCCTCCACAGTGCTGGGCATCTTCATCTACGTGCTGACACTGCAGAAGAGGCCGGTTCTGAGAATCCTCAAAGCGTGAGTGTGCCAACCGGCTATCTCATCCGGTCCGGCTGCGCACAGACCCTCGTACTGTCGGTTGCCGGCATCAGCATCGGGCTGCTTCTGACGATGACGACCTCCCCTGGTCCCTGCCCAGCGCCGTCCCCTTCCGACTCTCCGGACTCCTCGACTTGCTCATCGCCGCCGCCTTCGTGCTCGTCTCGGTCATCGGCGGACTCATCTCCGTGCGGGTCATCTCCCGTATCGACCCCGTGGAGGCCATCTCATGACGACACCGACAGCGGCTAGCCAGGCGGCAGGCCAAGGGTAGGCGCAGTCATGTCCCTGGAGTCGGTGACCCGGGACTACCGTCAGGGCGATGAGACCGTTCATGCACTGCGCAGCACCGACCTTCAGCTGCGCGCCGGCGAGCTGGTCGGGATCCTGGGCCCCTCCGGCTCGGGCAAGTCAACGCTCCCTGACCATCATGGGTGGCCTACGCACCCCTCCAGCGGCACCGTCACCATCTCGGGTGAGCCGTTCTCCTCCCTACCGGAGAAGCGCAGGGCCAGGGCTCAGGCTTCGACGCATCGAGCTTCGTTCTCCAGGCCTCCGGCCTGGTCCCCTTCCTGAGGATCAACGACCAGTTCGGCCTGTATGACCGAGTAGACGCGTTCAAAGGGCGATACCGACAGGCGGATCATCTCCTGAACTCGCTCGGCATCTCGAAGCGAGCACACGCCTACCCCTCCGAGCTCTCTGGGGTGAGCGCCCAGCGCAGCCATCGCCGTGGCGCTCTACCATGACCCAGACATTATTCTGGCTGATGAGCCGACCGCGGCCCTGGATACCCGACGAGCTCAGGACGTCGCCCACCTCCTCGCCGATCAGACCCACGAGCTGGGCAAGGCTACCGTCATGGTCACTCACGACGAGCGGCTCCTACCCATGTGCGACCGGGTCCTGGTCATGCACGACGGCGTTCTGACCGAAAGGACGGGGCCAGCGCGTGAGGCGGATGAGAACAAACCGGTTCAGGTGACCGGACAGGATGAGCCGGCCTGAGACTGCGCTGTGGCCCCTTGTGTTCCGGGAGAACTACAGTCGGGAGTCATGTCCACGATCCCGAACTCCGACCACTTCCCCACCGCTGTCTTCCTCGGTGACTCCGTCACCACCGGCTGGCGGGCGCTGAGCCACCCGCGCAACCGCTGGACCTCACTGGTGTGTGAGCACCAACGGTGGCGGGAGGTGAACCTGGCGGCTGACGGCCTCGGGGTTCTTCGCGCGACGCGGAGGCCACCCTGCCCGGCGGCCAGCGCTCGCCGTCGTGCCGGGACAGTACCTGGCTGAGGCGGGTCCTGCCGCTGCGAGCCAGACGTCGTCACGGTCAGCCTGGGCCTCAACGACGCCGCCTTCCTCCCATCCCAGCGAGAGCTGGTCGAGCAGGCGATCGACCACGATCTCACCTTCATTTCCACCCGGTTGCGAGGCGCCTCGGTCATCATCGCCCCGTACTTCCCTCTGAGACCGGCCCACGGTTCCAGGCCATGCACCGACTCGTTCACGAAAGAGCCACGTCACTGGGCCTGACCTCGACCGACGCCTCGACCACCGCCATCAGCGGTGACGAGGACCGTCTGGCCATCGACGGGATCCACCCTGATGACGCCGGGCATGCCCAGATGGCCCGCGCCATGATCGCCTTCTACGCCGGGCTCCTACCGGGCGCATAACGCTCCTGTCCACGTTTACGCAGGTCAGTTGGGTAATGATCCCCTCGAGGCATATGCTTGAGAGCAGATCGCACCAACCGTGAACGACCAAGGAGCTCGAGGACCCACTAGTGGAGTCATCTCGCGAACCCACACTGGCAGATGTTGCCCAGGCTGCAGGCGTCTGCTGACGACAGTCTCCCGCGTACTGAACAACCGCGGCTACCTCTCCCAGGAGACACGGGAGCGGGTAGCCGAGGCGATCGCACAGCTCAGCTACCGCCCCAATCAGATCGCCCGAGCCCTGCACGGCAAGTCCACGCACTCAATCGGGCTGATCGTCCCGACCGTCGCCCCTGCCCTTCTTCGGTGAGCTCACCGAGCATGTCGAGGACTCCTGCAGACCACTGCTACAGGACATCGTCTGCAACTCCATGGGAAAGGCAGATCGAGAACGAGTACCTCGACCTGCTGGTGTCGCACCGGGTCGACGGCATCATCTCCAGCGCCCACAACGACGGCCTGGCTGACTACAGCTCGATTCACCTGCCCATGGTCCGGGATGTGGACCGGGACCTCTCCCCATCTGTCCCCAACGTCCGCTGCGACAACGGGGCCGGTGGTCGACTCTGCTGCCGAGCACCTGCTCAAGAGAGCACGCCGCTCAGCCCTGCTGACCTCTCGCACCGAACCATAACCTGAGGGAGAAGGGTACCGCCAGGTGCTCCAACAGGCGCAGTATCGAGCCGGTGGTCCCTCACCGTCGACTTCAACACTGCCCAATGCGAGCGCCCCTGACCTCATCCGCGAGCGGCTCGATCCTCGTCGCCGACGACATTGATGCAGTCTTCGCCACCGATGATCTGCTGCCGCGCAGGTGATGGAGTGGGCCGCCGAGCGCGACCTGAGGATTCCTGATGACTTTCAAGGTCGTCGGGTCGACGGCATCGCCATGCAGCATGCCCTGCCGATCGCTGACCACGATCCAGCAACCCATCTGCTAGGGCTGGCCCTGAGCCGCAGTCGACCTGCTCCCTGAATCGGATCGAGTCCACCATGGCCTCAGTGGACTGAGCAAGGACCACTCCGAGCCAGCCCCGGACGAAGCTGCGAGTCCCCTCCCCGATGGAAGTCAGACTGCTGTCCGGACGTACCTTGGCGACAGGAGGTGCTGTGAGGTCCTGACGTTGAACGTCGGGACCCTCACGCACTTTGTCACGAGAGAAGGTCGTCTCAGCGGCTTTCAGGCCTTGGCCTCTGCAGTGTCGGCCTGAGCGTCCGCCGCTGTCGCCGCCGGACTCATCGGTCCTGCGCACGACGTCGAAGATGGCATCACTCGGTGGATCGTTCCGCGCCGTGCCCCTCGATACCCTCGTAGCCCTCGAGCGTTGGAGACGACGATCGGAGTGACGGTCTGCAGCCGGCGGCACCGACCGCGGCCCAGTCGACGTCCACCAGCGGCATGCCGCGCAGGACCTTGTCGCCGGCCTTGACCTTTGGGGCTGAAGTGCTTGCCCTCAAGCTGGACGGTGTCCATACCGACGTGGATGAGCAGCTCGACGCCGCTGGCGGCGCGCAGTCCGTAGGCGTGACCGGTCGGGAAGGCCACGAGGACCTCGCCGTCGACCGGGGAGACGACCGGCCCCTCAGCTGGAGCGATCGCCATGCCCGGGCCGAGCATACCCGGGAGGCGAGGTCTGGTCCTCCACCTCAGACAGTGGCATCGCGCGTCCCTGGATCGGCGCAGTCACAGTGAAGTCCTCAGTGGCCTCGGCGGCAACTCGACGGTCCTGCGTGCTCGGCCATGGCCTCGGCCTCCAGAGCGGCCTCATCCGCGTCCTCAACATCGTCTCCGGCCAGCGAGGCCCTGCCGCGGTGGTGCTGCATAGGCAGCGCGCAAACGCGGCGATGAAGACGATCACCCGAGGACGAGGTACTTGACGATGTCGTCAGGAACAATCGAGTACTTTGCCGACGAAGCCGTAAGGCAAGTCTCCTCAGAAGCCTGGTTGGCGGATGTCCGAGCAGGACTGACCGCGGCGCCTCCGCGAGCCGCCACGCCATACTGACGAAGAAGGCCCGAGCGCAGGCGCAGGTTGACTGCCCTCGAAGATGGCGGGCTCCGGTGATACCGACGATCGCGGAGACACCACCGGCACCGGCCGCCTCTTCATCTTGGGAGTCAGCGTGTCAGGAGGAAGACCCGCCAAGGTCACGGCACTGAGGCGACATTTGCCATGGAGGCGATCGGAAGCGCGAAGGATCTGACCCGCCGCCGCTCATCTGTGCGATGAGCGGCAACTCCACCGCCGGATGACTGGGTGCAGCCCGCGACGACAATCGGGTGAGTAGAGACCAGGCCGAACAGGAACCCGTTTCACGGGTCCGGCGGTCGCACAGCCAGCTCAGGTCACAGTGATGCCGTCGGAGCCTGGTGCTGCGCGGCCGACGACGACAAAGGTGAGGAAGCGGTGACAAGCAGCGTGATGAGCGGGACAAGAAGTCGAACAGTTCCGAATAAGAGACGCCAGGAGCCACTTCGATGTACGCCAGCAACCAGGAGACGTACAGACGGGATATCCACTGGTAGCCGATCTTGTCCACGGTCAGGCCGGAAGAGGTTAATACTGATGGAGCTGGGCCTCCCGCCGTCTCATCTCGTAGGCGCTATCAGTTGCGTGGAAACCAGCGGCGGCACCATGGCGGCGCGTTGAGGCAGACGTTATTCCGGAAGCTTGACCGCCGAGAAGCCAACGAGACCGGAGGAATGCGCGAAGGCCGCGGAGGAGACGAGTTGATGACGTCATCGTAGCTACAGCCACGCGAACCTCGTCGACGAGTCCAGGCGCCTGGGAAGCGTCCAAAGCACACGAACGCCGGGAGAGGAAGAAGCTGGCCGAGGTTGTGATCGCCATCACGGCGACCAGGGCCGGAAGCAGCGGCACGAAGATGTCGTGCGATCGCCTCGATGAAGCGTAGACAGGGGTTACCACTCTTGGCCGCCTGCCCTTGGCCTCGTCCTGGAGTGGATCTCCTTGGCCCCTCCGGTAAAATCATCTCGAGAAGATGAGGTCACATCTCCAACTGACGATGATCTGGAACATGCCGCCCGCGAGATGAAGGTGCCCTTGAGATCAAACCTTATCGAGAGCTCTCAATGACCTGTCCATGTTGAGGGGCCGTGACGGGTTGGGTGCGGTGCGCTGCTGTTGATAAGAAATGGCGCCACCCGACGTACGTCAGGACGTCTTTTCGTACATGCGAGTGATCCCATTGCCACCAGTTCCTTTTCGATGGGACCGCAAGATGGGAGGCTGGAAACCCATTGCCGGAACGGCAAGGACCCCGGCGGCCACACCTGTGTCAATCGATCGTCATAGCACAGTGCGTCACAGCACCCCTGCAACTGAGAGAAGCCTCGGGTCAATCTCG
>BNJV01001365.1_pt1 | contig 42513 bp, 64 predicted proteins | sample 8540591 | NCBI WGS metagenome assembly BNJV01 (sample SAMD00202457, study PRJDB9452) | human saliva metagenome | host: Homo sapiens
AATGAGAACTTTAGAAAGGTATTAGAGATGGAAGCAGCAGATAAAAAAATAGATAATTTTTATAAATAGGCTGCCACACTAGGAAAATACATACAAAATACTATAAGTGCCGACAATGGATTTTATTAGGGTTTTGTAATATTCTATGTAGTGTAGCAGCTCAACCCAAATAAGGATGAGAACTTATTTTATCTTGCGGCAATAGCAAAACGAGCAAGTTGGTTTGTTGTAAAGGTTACGGTTTTGGATTTAGAGTTATAAACGGCGTTTGACAATTTTTAACATTACCCTTTTTATCAATATAATATACGATGATATTTTTGGATTTTTCTGTTTTTCCAAGCTTGTAAGGGATTGATACAGTTACTCTTCCTTGCCCAATGCCGCTATCTTGGAACCGCCTTTATCTGAAACCTGTAAGTTATAAATAGGATGCTTGCCTATAAGCTTTTTTTGCCTTAGAGGAAGTCCTTATTATTTATTTTCTACTGCTTTAATCTCAATTTCAGAGTCTGCTAAGCTGTTAAGAGTTCTAATTGCCGCTATCTCAAAACTTAGTTTCACCTTATTGCTAATAACTCTAATGCTTTTAACCCTGAATTCACAATTTCTTCTAAGGCAGATTTTGACAAATTAACTGCATTTTTGGAAGCCTTTGTAATATTATTATTTTTGACATCGGTGACTATGTTTTCGGATTCTTTATTTTGAATATTTTCAGTTTTAGCATTCTCAACCTTACTATTGTTAACTTCCAGTATCAGCACTGGTAATGTCACTGGAAGAACCGCCGCCACCGGCGAAAACCGCCACCGGCAAAACCACCGCTGGAAGAAGAACCACCGCCACCGGCAAAACCGCCGCTGAAGAAGAACCACCGCCACCGCCGGCAAAAACCGCCGCCACCGCCGGTAGAACCACCAATGTCACCGGATGAAGAACCGCCATCCGCTGAACCACTATTATCGCCTGAAGGACTGCCTGCACCGGTATTTACACCTGGCCTAAATATAGGGGTGTGAGGTCTTGCAGGCTTAATATTAGCAAGACCGGCATTTATATTTACAGTGACCTCGCTTGAAGCAAGGTTTAAGCCTTTAGCCTTATATCTTACCTCGTATGATCCAATTGAAAGGCCGGTAACTTCTTTTGCCTGTAACAGATGTCCAGATACTATCGCCGCTTTTTCTGTATTCCATCTGACGATTCAGATATAAAAGCTTTCCGTCATTACTATTATTTGTGCTGCAGTTTACGGCCTGTATATCGTAAGGTTCTCTGGTTTTTATAGGATATATGAACTGAGGTTCTGAATCTAATCTGCCCTCGCCTGTGCTTTTTCTTACTATAGATATAGGAGTATTATAAACTGTAGTAACATCAACGGGAGATGTGGATGTGATGTCGTGCCAGATTCCGTCACCCACACTGTACTTAAGCCCTGGTTCTACATTTGTAAGCCTGCCTTCTTTAAGTCCCACAGCCTCAAAACTTACTGCAGGAACCTGCTCCTTAACTAAGCTTATATGCACAGTTTTTTTCGTTATTTGCAATGTTATATCCTCTTTTATTTACAGTAACAGTAGGTCGGTATCTGTCTTGGATAAAAAGATCATTGAATGTAAGATCATAAACACCTACACCTGTTTTTCTGATATCGGAAATATGGACACCATCAACTTTGACATTGAAAGGGTAAGCTCTCCGATATCATCTGCTAAAGGTTAATTCTAAGCCTGTTGTTGTACCGCCGGCAGAATTTATAGGTCTGATTTCTGTAAATTCAGTATCTACTGAAGGAACAGTCTTTATAAAACCGACATTAAAGCCATAATGATGGTAACTGCCGGTTGTATTTTTAATGTCATTTAACTCTTTAATAATGTCACTTGATTTCCTGCAATTCTTCTTATTGCATTGTGGATATCATAATCAGGAACTGAGCTTGGCACTGCTATTTTTACTGTAGTATATGACTGATTTGCAGCATTAATCTGGTCTTTTATAATCTTATCGATATCATCTTTTGTCTCTGCAAATATGCCCTGCTTTTTGTAGGCGTAGTAGAGATATTTACTTCCATCTACCCTGAATTCACCCTGCAAGAGAATACCCTGTTTCGTGGTCTCTTGATATCATATCAGTATTTATCAAAAAGTATTTATAGTTCTTGTCTTCTGCCCAAGGGGTATCGTCCCAGGTGAGGTCAATGTAGTACCACTTCCATCAAGCTTCACCCCTTACCCACTCGTGTAGCTACAGGATTAGAGCCTTTGGTCATGGCTACTATTGTATGGCATTCAACATTCAGGTTATTAAGAATCATGGCAAGGGACTGGGCATAACCCTGACACACTGCCTTTCCCTCAATCAAAGCGCCGTAGGCAAAGCTTCTGATGTGAGGATTGGAATACTCTATGTGGTCTGCTGAGATAGTCGTGGACAGCCATTACCTTGTCTACATCGCTCAAATGCCTGAATTTATCAGCTATCTCAACTACTTTTGGAAAGAGCGGCTTCTCCTGCCTGATTTACCACTACAACACATCTGTATAGGGCATCGCCGTACTTTGCCCAATACTCGGTGGTTCCAGCCTTTTTGGCGGTCACAAGTCCGTCACTTGTTATAGAGCAGGCACCATCCTGGAGATTGTAGTTTTCGGCAGTAAATAGCTCATCATAAGGAATCCTTGTTTTTACAAACCATTCCACACCCTGTACTGCTTCACTGTTTGTTCTTTTTAAGCTCAAGCTTAAAGGTATCGCCCACATCTAGGGTGATTTCATGCTCATTTATAAGGATATCCTCGTCCTCAGCCTGAGTATAAGCCCATAGACTGCATATTCTCTCGTGAAGAGTCTGAAGCTCGCTGTCTGAGAGAGAGGCGAGAGCATTTCTATAACTAATATTATGACCGGAGGTGGCTGCGTAAGCAGGGTAAGTGCCGGTCTGTATAAGCAATCCTGTTGCAAGTAAACCACAGCAAATCCCCTTGTTGAAAATTGCAAAATAAGTTTTTTGTTTTTATTATCTAACATTATCTACTGTCCTTTCTTTTTAGTCTGTCTATTAGTTTTTCGGATAAATAAATATTTTTATTAGCAATGTTTCTTATTATATACAAAAGTTACACAAAATGCAAGAATATTACAAAAATTATAAAATGAAGTAACGGTTTGGGATAAGAGTATAGCATATTCGAATAAGTTTGTCAGTAACAATTGAATTAAATCTCGTGGTAGGGTAAAATAGTACCCTAAGATTGAAACCTGATTATTATCTACCCCTAAAATGGAGGTTGTATGTCAGATAAATTAAAAACCTTGGAAAGTAAGAGTAAAACCGGAAATGGTATTAAGAGAATGAGCTTTGTCATACTGTCAATCTTGCTTGAAGTAGCTTTGATTTTGATTCTGGTTAATTATCTGTATAGGGACTATGTATGGGTGGAGGCTGTAATCAGAGTAATTACAGTTCCACTGGGCTTATACATATATGGACAGCAAAAAACTTCTTCTATGAAAATGCCTTGGATTTTGCTTATACTGGGTACCCATGTTGTTGGAATTGCTCTCTATCTCCTTGTTGGCCTAAAATGGCGGAACTAAGAAAAATGAAGGAGAGATATAAGAGGGTGGATGAACAGATATTTCCGCTTTTACCTAAAGATGAACATATTTTAGCAAAGCTTGAAAATAAATATCCACTGGCCAGAGGCATAGCCGCTTATATTAGTAAAAACTCATTATCCTCTGTATGAGAATACCGATGTAATTTATTATGCAAAAAGGCGGAAGAAGCACTTGAGGCACAGCTTACAGAACTTAAGAAGGCAGAGAAATTTATTTTTATGGAATACTTTGCCATACAGAATACGACCGCCTGGGGAAAGAATAGAAGAGATTCTTGTGGAGAAGGCTGGAAAAAGGCGTGGAAATCAGAGTGTATGAGGATGATGTAGGCTCTGTGGGCTTTGAAAACAGAGACTTTGCAAAAAGGCTTAAAAACACTTGGGATTAACTGTCAGAGTATTTAATCCGTTTATGCCCGGCATCAATGTATTCTTAAATAACAGAGACCATAGGAAGATGACAATAGTAGATGGAAGAGTAGGATTTACAGGCGGTTGCCAATCTTGCAGATGAATATTTCAACATAACGCATCCATTTGGCCTGTGGAAGGATACCGGAATAAGGATTGAGGGAGATGCAGTTAAATCTTTGACAATATCATTTCTTGAAATGTGGAATGCAGTCAAGCGTTCTGACAAGGATGATACAGATATTGAAAAATATCTTCCACGGACTGACTATGCAGCAAGGAGTAAGGCATTTGTACAGCCTTATGCGGACATTCCGATTGACAAGGAGCAGGTAGGAGAAAATGTTTATATAAGTATGGTAAATAAGGCTGAGAAATATTGTTATTTTATGACGCCTTATCTAATAATCACTGATGAGATGACTCAGGCAATCTCTCTTGCAGCCAAGAGGGGAGTAGATGAGAATAGTGACCCTCAGGCATACCTGATAAAAAGCTGATATACAGGATTACACGCTCATTCTACAATGGCCTTGCAAGAAATGGAGTCAGGATATTTGAGTGGACTCCGGGCTTTTGCCACGCAAAAATGAATGTGGCAGATGATAAAATGGCTGTCTGCGGCACTATTAATATGGACTATAGAAGCCTCTATCACCACTTTGAAAATGCCTGTTTCATAGCAGATGAGGAATTTGCAAAGGAAATGAGAGAGGACTTTAAGAGAACATTTAAGCAGTGTAGGGAAGTGACTGAAGAATACAGTACAGGCAGGAAATCGGCAGTTAGGCTTGGACAGCTTTTTCTTAGGCTGTTTGCATCCTTATTGTAGTGAAAGGAAGAAAATGGAAAAACATAAAATTACAAAGTTATTTTGGATAGTTTTAGGGTTTATCGGTTTTGGCACAGGTACGGTGGGAGTGGTAGTGCCGCTTCTGCCATCATTTCCATTTTATATGCTTACCTTGTTTGCCTTTGCAAAAAGTTCGGACAGGCTGCATAAATGGTTTATGTCAACTAAACTATACAAGAGAAATCTTGAAAAGCTTCGTAAATAAAAAGGGAATGACTGTTAAAACTAAAAATCAGAATTATGGTCTGCATAACCCTTGTAATGGGGTTTGGATTTTTAATGATGAAAAAAATGCCTGTTGGAAGAATTATACTGGCCATAGTATGGGTTTTGCCATATGATTTATTTTTATATTTGGAGTAAAGAATTATTCAGAGGAAGAAAAAGTCCGAAGAGTTAGAAATTGAAGGGAGTAAAATGATTAAAAAGATTAATAGGACTTCTGCCATATGCAGGAAAACATATCATATATCATATTTTTATTACAGATTTTAGCCTTGATAGCCCAGATAGTACTTGTATTTACACTTGCAAATGTAATTGAAGAAGCTGTGGGTGGAGTTCTTGATAGAGATGCCATACTTATTGCAATTATTACCTTTGTGGTTGTGTATATAATAAGGGTCAGCTGCGAAGAACTTGAAAGCAAAGGAATCCTATCTTGCAAGCGTGGATGTAAAAGAGTAATAAGAGGAAGATTTATGATAAACTTCTTAGGCTTGGAGCAGGATATAGGGAGAAGGTATCCACATCTCAGGTGGTTCAGCTAAGTTCAGAGGGGTGGAACAGCTTGAAACTTACTTTGGAAGATATCTCCCACAGTTTGCCTACAGTATGTCAGCGCCGCTAATACTCTTTGTAGTGCTTGCTATAAGGGTAGACTTTGCAGTCAGCCTTGTGCTTCTTCTTTTAGTACCGCTTATTCCTGTTTCCATAGTGGCAGTTATGAAGATAGCGGGAAAGCTGTTTAGGAAATACTGGGGAGTATATTCGGAACTCGGCGACACATTTTTGGAGAATCTGCAGGGGCTTACTACAATAAAAATATATAGGGCGGACGAGAGAAAGGCTGCAGAAATGGATGTAGAGGCATCTCATTTTAGGAAAATTACCATGAGGAGGGTACTTTACCATGCAGCTGATTTCAACCACAGTCATGGATGTGATGGCCTATGGCGGGGCAGTAGTAAAGTATAGTTGGAATTGGTTATTATATGAAGGGGAAATCAGCCTTTCAGGAATGCTTGTGGTAATCCTGCTTGCATCTGAATTCTTCCTTCCTCTTAGAATGCTGGGTTCATATTTTCATATAGCGATGAATGGAATGTCTGCCTCAGACAAGATATTTGAACTCCTTGATACTGAAGAGGGGAACAGAGGGACAGAGAAACTTGAAGAAGGCACTCCTGTAATAAGCTTATACGATGTGGACTTTGCCTATGATGAAGACAGAGAGATATTAAAAATATAAATATGCTCTTTCCTAAGGAAGTTTTTACTTCTATTATAGGAGAATCAGGATGTGGGAAAAGCACAGTTGTAGGTATAATTTTCAGGCAGAAATAAAGGATATTCCGGAAGCATAAAATTGGAACTAAAGAGCTGAGGGATGTAGATGAGGGCTCACTGCTTAAAAAAAGTAACCTTGGTTAAGTCAAATGGTTATATTTTTAAGGGAAGTGTTGCCGAAAATCTTAGGATGGCGGATAAGGATGCGGCTCCTGAAAGGCTTTGGGAGGTGCTTAGACAGGTAAGGCTTGATGAACTCTTCAAGGAAAGAGACGGACTGGATACTCTGATTTCCGAAAAAGGCAGGCAATCTTTCAGGGTGGCCAGGCTCAAAGGCTTGCTCTTGCAAGAGCCCTGCTTTCTAAGTCTGAAGTAATGATATTTGATGAGGTTACATCAAATATTGATGCTGAAAGTGAAGAAATGATAATGAAGGTTATAAAAGGCCTTGCAGGTAAGAGAACTGTCATTATGATATCGCACAGGCTCTACAATGTGATTGAATCAGATAATATTTACCTGATGGATAGAGGTAAAATAGCTGAGAGCGGTACGCACGAAGAACTTATAGCAAGGAATGGAAAGTATGCAAAGCTGTTTAATTCACAGACTGCTCTTGAAGCCTACGCAAAGAAAAAGGAACTTAGGGCCTAATATAAGGAAATCTGCAGCAACAGACATGATAGAGGATGAAGAAGAAGCAGGGTATAAGGAGGCAAAAGAAGGAAGAAGAAGCGGAATTGCCATTATGGGCAAGCTTATAGTACTTATTAAACCTCTTTTACATATAATGGCTCTTGCAATTTTACTTGGAGCAGCAGGCTATCTCTGTGCTATCTCACTTACCATACTTGGAGCAAAGGCTATTGGACTTGCATCAGGTGGATTCTTATCGGGGGCATCAGAGTATCTTTCTAAAAATGCAGGAGTTTCTTCAACGATAGGTAAGATAATGGCTGCTATGATATGCGTAGCTGTATTTGAGAGGAGTGTTCCACTATATTGAGCAGTATTGCAATCATTTCATAGCGTTTAAACTGCTTGCGGCTATAAGGCATAAGGTATTTGCGGCTCTTAGAAAACTATGTCCTGCTAAGCTTGAGGGCAGGGACAAAGGCAACCTGATTTCAATAATTACAACAGATATCGAACTTTTGGAAGTTTTTTACGCACATACAATTTCACCTATAGTGATTGCAGCCGTTGTATCCTGATAATGACTATAGTTTATAGGGAGCTATTCAGTGGCTGCAGGAATATTAGCATGACTGCCTACATTGTAATAGGAATTGTAATACCTGTTATCAATGGCAGGAGGGGTGGAACTCTTGGAATGAAGTTTAGAAACTCTGTGGGTGAACTTTCAAGCTTTGTGCTTGGAGAACTCCGAGGTATAGATGAGACTATACAGTATGGGGCGGGAGAAGAAGAAAAAAAGCAATTTATGACAAATCTGTAAAACTTGCAAAGATTCAGGAGGAACTTGCAGAAGCAGAGGGAAGACAGCGTAGTTTTACAAACGGAGCGATACAGCTATTCTCATATGGAATGTTATTTCTGACACTTATTCTTTATAGTAATGGAATAATAGAATTTGAGGCTGTAGTAATCTCAACAGTTGCGATGATGAGTTCTTTTGGACCGGTAGTTGCACTTTCAGCACTTTCAAACAACCTGAATCAGACCCTGGCAAGTGGAGAGCGTGTGCTTGCCTTACTTGAGGAGGAGCCTGAAGCAGCAGAGGTTGAAAAAGGGTAAGGACAGTATTTCTCTTAAAGAATTTACGGGTGTTAAAGGGCGAAAGAGGTAAATTTCTCTATGGAGACAGGAAAATTCTTGAAGATTTCACCTTGGATATAAGGAAGGAAAGATTTTAGGAACACATGGAGCAAGTGGGTCGGGTAAGTCAACCTTCCTAAAGCTTCTATGAGATTTTTGGGAGACGGATAGCGGCGAAATACTTATTTCCGATAAAAATATAAAGAAAATAGTCACGGAGGATTTGAGAAGGCTGGAGGTTATGTGACTCAGGAAACACATCTGTTCACAGGAACGATAGCTGAAAACATAGCATTTGGTAAGCCTGAAGCAAAACTTAGTGAGATAAGGGAGGCTGCAAAGGCTGCTTCAATTGATGAGTTTATTTTGGGCCTTCCAAAGGGCTATGATACCAAGGTCGGAGAACTTGGAATACTCTTTCAAGTGGAGAAAAAGCAGAGGCTTGGCCTTGCAAGGGCATTTTATACAATCCGCCTTTTTATCTTACTTGATGAGCCAACCAGTAATCTGGACTCTCTCAATGAGGCTATGATATTAAAGGCCATTAAAGAAAAGAGTAAGGGCAAGACGATACTTCTCGTTTCACATAGGGATTCTACTATGAACATTGTAGATGAGATGGTGGAAATGAGTGTATAAATACCTATGAAGCAAAGAGAAAAAATATAGGAAGACTTTAGAGTTTTTCCAGGATAAACAGGGCTGCCGTAATAGATAAAAACAGTACAGATATAGATGTTTTTCATCCAAGAATCATCTGTAATACATATTTTTATCTTAAGTGCGGCAGCCTATTGTGTCTAAAGAGCAATATAAACATCTTTTTAGGATGGGCTTTCTTGTCCGGCAAAGCCATAGCCATCATCGTTTTCAGGATTTCCCATAACCATGGAGTACAAATCCGGAAGTTTTTCAAATTTAGTTATGGCAGAATCTAAGATTCCAAGTATTTTTATCTTTATCTTTTTGGAAGAATTCCAGCTGTACGGACATGAATCCAATCGTGAAAAACTATCCCACTTGATAGGATGATTAGGATTGATATCTAAGAGCTCAGCAGTTTTCTCTCCTCTTTTAGATTTTCAAGTTCTGTAGCAGGCTTAAAATTACCCTCTTTGATTTCTTTTATAAAGCTTTTCGGCTGAAAGAAACATGGAGAAGTTTACTATATTTTTCAGGTCTGGTTGATGGTTAAAAATTCTGCCATAGCTTCTGCGGATTCTTTCCATCTGCCTGCCCCGCAAACCCCTGTCATAAAGTGGGCGGCATAGGAAAAGCCTGCCTTTGCCAATCTCTCAATTCCTCTATAGCCTCATCCGCACCATAGTCTTTGTTCATAAACCGAAGTACATCAGGGAGAGCACTTTCAATTCCAATGTAAAGTTTATTGTATCCCAAGGAATTAAGCATTTTTAATTCATCATCACTCTTAGAGTGTATGCTGCTGATAGTTGCGTCAGAGTTGAAGGTATCAGCATTAGGAAAGTATTTTTGACAAGATTAATAATATCTGCAAGTTCATCAGCCTTTAACTGAAAAAGCACTTCCGTCTCCCAGATAAATCATTTTTGGATTTCCACCATGTGACCTAACTCTCTTTAATTCTTTTTCTATATCGTCCAAGCTGATTTTACGGTATCTAAGGTCAGTAAATAAATCACAAAATTTACATTTGTTGTATGGACAGCCTACGGTTACAGGCAGCATAAAGGCTTTTCTCTCTGTAGGACCGCGGCATATTCTTCCCTCGTAATCCATAAATACTCCTTTCTGAGGCCAATGTATACCTTAGTTACAGTATAATAAAAATACAAAATTCTTTCAATGGAAAAATTAAGTGGGTCTATGCACGCAATCAATGTCATATATTGACATTGAGAAGAGGTAAAGGTAAATGATATAATGATACAGGTATGTCTTCAGTTATTGCAAGGTTGTGGAGAGTCCGTCTGCAATTGCCGATGAAAATGCAGCGGCTGCCGAGGAGACATCAGCAGTATCTACTCAGGTTCAGTCTGTAGATGATATATCAAAGGCCAGTGAAAACTTAGCGGGACAGCTGTAGGCTTGCAGGAAGAAATATCTAAGTTCATTGTATAATTTGGTATAGATGAAAGGTGGTATTATGGTTAGTGAAATGCTTAATAAGGCCAGAAAATATGAAAAAGAGGAAGGTGTTAAAATAGCAAAAGAGAACAGGCCTGCATATCATTTTTCATCCCCTATAGGCTGGCTCAATGATCCCAACGGTTTTTCTGAGTACAAAGGTGAGCATCATTTATTCTTCCAATACCATCCTTATGGAACTAACTGGGGGCCTATGCATTGGGGCCATACAAAAAGTAAGGACTTCATTAAGTGGGAATATCTTCCTGCAGCCTTAGCCCCGGACTGCAGTTATGACAATTTTGGAGTATTTTCGGGAAGTGCCATTGAAATAGGAGAGAGCAGCTTCTTGTTTATACAGCTGTTGAAGAAAAAGGACAGGATGGCGGCAAAAAGAGTATCCGCCACTCTCAATGCATAGCTATGGGAAATGGAATTGATTATAAAAACATGAGAAAAATCCAATAATAACGGCTGAGATGCTGCCTGAAGGAAGCAGTTTGGAAGATTTTAGAGATCCTAAAGTCTGGCGAGAAAATGGAAGGTACTATATGGTTGTTGGAAGCAGAAATGCTGACGGGAGTGGACAAATTGCATTGTTTTCTGCTGATAAAAACAGACAGCTGGAAATTTGAAAAATTCTGGATAGAAGTGAAAATAAACTGGGTAAGATGTGGGAATGCCCTGATTTCTTTAATCTGGGAGATAAACAAGTGCTTATAATTTCTCCGCAGGAAATGGAGGCAGAAGGACTTGAAATACATCCGGGAAATAATTCACTGTTTTTAATAGGAGACTATAAAAATGAGTTTACTAGGAAAGGGTACAGAGTGCTGATTATGGACTTGACTTCTATGCACCTCAGACCATGCTTACAGAGGATGGAAGAAGGGTTATGATAGGCTGGATGCAGTCCTGGGACAATCCTATTTATCCCTGTTAATTACAGATGGTCAGGAATGATGACTATTCCAAGAGAGCTTTCTCTCAACAATGGCAGAGTGTGTCAAAGCCCTGTAGAGAGCTTTCTAATTATCACAGGAATGAAGTTGTTTATCAAGATATCTGCATAGGCGGTGAAACTGAATTAAGGGGTAAGTGGAAGAAACCTGGACATAAAGCTTGGCATTAAAGGGCACAGATATGAAACTTTCAAAATGAGACTGGTGGCGGATGGAAAAATATTATTCAGAGCTTACCTATAACAGAAAAGAGGATTCTTACATTTGACCGGACTTATTCCGGACTTAGAAGAGATGCTGTGACTGGAAGAAAGCATGAAGGTGGATAATGATAATGAAGAGTTGAGTCTAAGGATTTTGATAGATGCATATTCGATTGAAATTTTTGCAAAATGACGGTGAACAGGTAATGACATCCCTGATTTATACACCTATAAGTGCTGAAAATATCACATTTGCAAGTGATGGCAAGGCATACTGGATGTGAAGAAATATGATGTCTTTTGTAGAATAATCTACCGGTGTAGTATAAGAATTTGATAAAAGGCTTATTTGGGGGAAAATTATTATATTTTTGATACACTGATACTATAAAAGGCTATGTCAACACATATATTTAGTAGTGTCGACACAGCCTTTTTAATGTAATGTCAACTGCAATTGCCTGTATTAAAATTAAACTTTCATATGGACAGTGTAAATAATTATCTTACCCAATCTTTTTGATTATATAAATAATAGCAGCAAAATCACCGCCCATAGCATTTAAATCTTCTCTGTCTACAGGAATTCCTAAGTACATAAGTTCATCACCGTGAGGCCTTAAATGACTTAGGCTTACCCGCTATTTCATAAGTTATTTCATAATGAGCATCAGGGCAGAGACCAAGCAGCTTAAATCTGAGGAAGGATGCATTTATCTTATTAAGTCTCTGATAGTACATTGCAACAGCTTCACTCTTATCTTTGGCTACAACAGCCCAAAGCCGTATCATTGTGCTCAAACGGACTGAGTATCCTGTAGAAGTCGCCCTTCATCTGGATAAGTTCTCTATGCTCCTTCATAAACTTAACCTGAGACTTAACAGCCTCAATTTCTTCATCACTTAAGAGGTTGAGGTCTAGTTCATAACCAAAGGTACCAAAGTAAGCAACAGCTGCCCTGGTAGAAATTGGTGTATTTCTATGCATTTTGGTGGTTAGGCACAGCAGATACATGAGAACCCATCGATACAACAGGATACATATAAGAAGTGCCATACTGTATCTTGGTTCTTTCATTTTGCATCAGTATCATCACTAGTCCAGGTTTGAGGAGCGTAGTGGAGAATACCGCCATCAAATCTTGCACCTCCGCTTGCGCAGGACTCAAAAAGTAGTATGAGGAAATTTCTTTGTCAGCTTATCATAAAAGCTTATACACGCCGAGAATGTAACGGTGCATAAATTCACCCCTGCCTGTCTGCTGGAAGCTCTCTGCCAAAAAGGTTCTGTCATATAACGGTTCATATCCCATTTAATATAAGATATCTTGGCACCTGATAAAAAGCTTATCCATACAATCATAGAGATAGTCAACAACATCATCTCGTGTCATGTCTAAGACATCTTTGGTGTCTTGAATGGCATTCAAAATCTTTCAGGTGTACCTATCAGCCAGTCAGGGTGATTCCTATAGAGATTACTGTCCTTATTTACCATTTCAAGTTCTACCCAAATACCGAACTTAAGCCCCATAGCCTCAACCTTATCAGCAAGTCCGGTCACGCCGCTAGGGAGTTTTGGTATTTACAAACCAATCTCCAAGTCCTCTGTAATCATCATTTCTTGCACCAAACCAGCCGTCATCAAGGACGAAAAAGTTCTACACCAACTTCCTTAGCTTTGGAAGCTATTTTTAAGAGCTTTTCCTCGTTAAAATCAAAATAAGTAGCCTCCCAATTATTAAGCAGGATCGGACGAGGCTTACTCTTCCACTCACCCTGCATAAGATGATTTCTATAAAGGTCATGGGAGCCTGGCTCATAGCATTATAGCCGTTATCACTATATACAAGTACAGCTTCAGGAGTTACAAAACTCTCTCCTGTCTCAAGTTTCCAAGAAAAACTCTCGGGATGGATACCGAGCATTACCCTAGTCATATCATGGGTAGAAACCTCAACCTGAGCTAAGAAGTTGCCACTGTAGACAAGACTAAATCCATAGACTTCACCTGAGCTCTCGGTAGTTTCGGGACGGCTGAGCGCAATGAAAGGGGTATGGTCTGCACCTGAGCCGGTACCTGTGGCAGTTCCCACTGATTGTATGCCCATTTCAAGCTTTCTTTTTCATATAACGCTCTCTTGCCCAAGCACCTGAGAACTGTATCATCTCATAATTCATATCGAGGAAGTCCACAGCAAAGCTTAAAGCCCTTTGAAGAACTATTGGTTTCCCACCTCTATGATTAAAGCGTGTATGTCTTGTAATTATCGGATAATCGGCATAAATAGTATAAGAGAGCATCATTTCGGTATTGGTTACACTATCAATCAGGCTGATTTCAAGGGTTTGGGCTTCAGATTCGTTTTCTACATATGTAGAAGGAAGTGGTGCAAGACTTGGCTTACCCTGAATTATAGTATGACTGCTATACTTATACTCACTGACTCTGCTTCCATTTTTCCTGAAGTACGGTGTAAGCAGGACTTCTAAAATCTCCTGTACCGTAGCTTGGATATTCATCCCGAACATAATGTCTTGAAAGTATACCGGGTTCTGGTACACAAACAGCCATATGCGAGCGTCCCATCTCTTCATGGTGGTGGGCAAAACTTTCTCTATCCCTAACGGCCTTGCCGTAGTAGAGATTTTCGATTCCTCCATTTGCCAGAACATTGATTATATAACTTACTTTCCTTGTTGAATAAATGGAAGGTTTTAGAACTTTCATGAAAAACTATTGACATAAAATCCTCCTTATAGTTTGATAAATAGTACATTATAGAATAAACTATAATTAAAGCTTGCCGCCGCTTGTTGCAATACCCTGAATAAACTGCTTTTGGAATATTAAAAATATTACTATCATAGGGTACACAGGCTATTAAAGATGCAGCCATAAGTTCAGGGAACTTAGTTACATACTGGCCTTGCATCTGAGCGAGGGCAGAAGATAGTACCATTAGATTTTTATCTTTATTTACTATCATAGGCCACATAAGATCCTTGTAAGCAAAAAGAGCTGTAAATATACCAAGAGCTACCATGCTTGACCTGCAAGCGGAAGCATTACAAAGAGGAAGGTCTGTCCTATATTACAGCTCATCCAGCCTTGCAGCTTCTTCAAGATCCCTTGGTAAACTCATAAATGCCTGCTTTTAATAGAAAAAGTACCAAAGGCTGTTACAAGTCCCGAAATACAAGGGCAAACATTGTGTCAAGCATATTTATTTTGCTTATCATAAGGTACTGTGGTATTAAGAATATTTGGCTTGGTACCATCATTTGAAAAAGTACCAGAGAAAAAAAGCAAAATTTTTACCTTTAAAAATTCAGTCTTGCAAAAAGCATAGCCGGCAGTGGTTGCCGTTACGACAGCACATAAGACTCTAAAAACAATCATAAGCAAAAGTATTTTTATATAGCAATATGAAGTTCATATTGTTCATTACTGATTTAAAAAGCATCTGTACGCCATACCTTAGGGAAAAATTACAAAAAGGATTTACCTGAGTAGCTTCGAGTAACGGTTTCTGAAAGGGTAAGTACCATCCATACAAAAAGGTACAAGCATGGTTATCGAAATTAAGATGAGAAATACTTGTATTATAACTGAGTTTATCCGTTCATTTTCTTTCTATACTGCTTTTTATCCATTGTAATCTCCTTTCTAATTATAGAATACCCATTTCTTTTGTGCCTTCATTTGGAATACTGTAATAAGTAAAAATAATGACAAGTAACAGTACGACTATAGTAGAGCCATATCCCATATTTTTCTGTAAATGAGTATTTATAAAAAGGTATACTAAGGACTGAGTTTTAGGAAGGGCAGGATTAGAATTAGCACCGCCTCGCCATAATCATAAAGATTAGGTCAAAAAACCTGCATAGCAGCAATAACTCTGGTTACGCATACAAAGAATATAGTAGGTGAAAGCAGTGGCAGAGTTACATTGAAAAAGCGCAGCAGCTCCTGTTGCGCCATCAAGCGAGGCAGCCTCATAATAGTCCTTTGGTATTTCCTGAAGCCCCGCAAGGAAAAAAGTACCATATTATAGCAAGTACTGACCATATACCTATGATGGTAATGGAAAATATGGTAAGATTTGGATTTGAGACCCAATTAATGTTAGTACCAAGCACATTGTTTATAAGACCAAAATCCGCATTATAAAGCCACCTCCAAACCATTGCAATAGCGGCTGGAGCAGCCACCATAGGTAAAAATATGATTGTACGGTAGATGGAACGGCCTTTTCATTTTTACGGTTCAATAATACTGCTATAACTAATGAGATAGCTATGGAAAAAGGAACCTCAACCAATGCATATTTAAAAGTATTAACTAGTGCCTGCCACACTTCAGTATCACTAAAAACTTTTATATAATTGCTAAGGGCTACAAATTTATTTCCCTACCAAAGTCGCCTGTTTAACTTTGGTATATAGTTTGAAATATAGGTATAATATTCAAAAATAACGAGTCCCTATAGTTGTGAGGCAGGATAAACAGCCACCCCAAAGAAACTCACTTTTTCTCTGGGAGTAAGCCCTTTTTGCTTTGCTCTCCCATCGAAAAGTCCTCCCTTATATAGGTTGACAGGTATGGTGAGCACATATACCTGTCAAAAATGTTGAAAACTCAAAGCTGAAATAGTTATTCTTCAGCAAGGACTTCATTCATCTTGGCTGCCATTTCTTTGCAGACATCTTCCATGCTCTTCTCACCGTTATATACGGCCTGCAGGGCAGTATTATCAGCATTTTTCCCAAGTGATGGTGTTCTTTTGAGAAAGGCCTGATGACCATATCCTCAGTGATCATGTTTAGATAAGCCTGCAGATTGAACTTAGCTGAACTTGTCCAAGCTTCTGAAGTTCCCTTATAAGCTGACATTGTTACTCCAAGTTTAGCCTGCTTTTCCTAGTGCTTTCTTTAGAACCAAGGTATTCGATTAATTTCAAGCCTCTTCGGTATGGCTTCCATTGGCAGCAGCAGCCCAGCCAAGGCCATATAGAGAAACTCTCCTGCCTGTTGCCTTATTCTTGGGAAGCTCCACTACATCGCAGTTGGCTGCAGTATCTCGTTATCTCTAAAAGCTGCTATCATCCATAGAACCCTGTAAAAGCCATAGCAACTTTACCTGATGATGAGAACATCTTCACCGTTTTCTGACATGGTTTGGAGGGAAGGCATTGAGCCGTCTTTTGATAGCTCCTTCGAGAAGCTTCATCGCTTCGATAGTTTTAGGATCATCCCAGCCGGATTTCTTTTTATCGTCAGAGATTACATAGCCATTATTACCATATATCATATTATAGTAACCGGCCTGATTATTATCATTACGGATAACTATGCCGTGTTGGCTGCCATCAGCCTTTGTAAAGTTTCTTGGCTGCTTCAAACATATCTTCCCAAGTCCAATCGGCTGTAGGATAGTCCATCTTAGCTTCATCAAACATGTTGTACCAGAGACAATGGTGTCTATGTCCTTTGGAACTGCATAATATTTGCTGTCATATGTGTAAAGGCTCCAGATATCCTCAGGGTAATTCTCAGGATTGATCACATCGCTATTTTTAATTTTATCTGTGAGGTCAAGAAGCATATCGTTAGACATATATCTCTGGTCTCGTTTGAATGCATCCAGAATACATCAGGTAAAGAACTGCCTGGGCTCCGGCTCAAGCATAGTCTGAGTATTCAGTCAAACCGACTACGGAAATATTGGTTTAATTCCGGTTTTAGCTGTGAAATCAGCCATAATCTCTTTAAGGCCGGGTTCCTGATTGTTGTCCCAAATAGAGACATTAAGAGTTACATCTGAGCTTGTATTATTTGCAGAACTTTTTGTGCTTGTAGAACCTGTTTGTGCAGCACTGCCTGATTTCAGTAGAGCTTTTGGTACTTGTAGTACTTCCTGAGCCGCCACAGGCTGTAAGAGAAAAGGTCATAGCTCCTGCTAAAAGTAGTGATAGAACTTTTTCATTTTCATGCGTTATTTCCTCCTTAAATATTAAACAATAAGTTCATAACATATATATAGTTAAAATGTTTAAAATATACAATATGAAAAATAAAAATTATTAATTATCAATTTTTATTAGGTGGTTATGTCCGTATAGTTGTTTTTGGAGACATCAACTATTATAATAAATCACCTAAAAACATAAACTTTCGATAAAAATACACTCAATTTGACAAGTAAAATAAAATTTTATATTTATTGTGAACTATTTTATGAAAAATGGTATACAATTAAGATAGTAATGGATTATAGGAGATATATTCTTATAGGGAAAGAGGGCTTATATGAAAAATATACAATACAACCCTTGTTTATATAGAAAAAGACGGAAGGTATCTTATGTTGCACCGCAACAAGAAAGCTAAAGATATAAATGAAGGTAAATGGATAGGTGTAGGTAAGTTCGAATTTGGCGAAAGTCCCGAAGAATGTATGGAGAGAGAGGTATTTGAAGAAACAGGCTTGTAGTGCTACAGGCTACTTTTTCACTGCGGCATAGTGACATTCGTGTCGGAAAATCTTGCAGACCCGGATCAGAATGAGACTGAATATATGCATTTGTTCAAGGTAAACAGCTTTGAAGGTGAGTTAAAAATCCTGTGATGAAGGTGAACTGGTTTGGGTAGAAAAGGAAAAATTATTTTTCTCTGCCACACACTGGAAGGAGATGAACTTTTTCCTTTCCGTCATCTCATCAGTGGAGGCAGAAGGTTTTTCTCATGAAATTCAGCTATATCAATGGAAAACTTTTGGAAGCTGTTTATGATTCGGTGCCTTGTTTTATTACGGAAAAATTTAATCCTTCGTCCTTGGGACATAGATGATGTGGATGATTTATATAAATATGCCACAGAGCCGGACATAGGGCTTTCGGCAGGGTTGGAAACCATATAAGACTAAGGAAGAAAGCTTAGAGGGACTTGAAAATGTATTTATGAAGCCGGGAGTATATGCGATTGTATACAAAAATACAAATGAAGTTATTGGAGCATAGGACTTCATGCCTGGCAGTAAGACAAAGCAGAGGTTTAGGCAGTGATGAAAAAGCAGGCAGAGATGAGTATTGGCTTGCCAAGCCTTATTAGGGAAGAGGGCTTACTACAGAGGCAGCCAGACCGCTTGTAGAATTTGGTTTCTTCGATTTGGAATTAAATAGAATATGGATAGCATATTTTTGATGGAAATGAAAAATCAAGAGGGTAGCTGAAAAACTTGAGATTTACCTACAGTCATTTTTGCAGAAAAATGTCAAAGTAGAAGCACTTGGAGAATTTAAGAAGGAACATTATATGCTGCTCACCAAGGAAGACTTTAACGAAGGCAAGAGGCTTGATTATATGCAATATATGGCTAGAAAATCTGAAGAGGGTTAAAATTTATTTTGATTGTTACTATGGGTGGTTTATAGACTGTACTTGTTCTTTATGTTAATATAGAATGAGTACAGTCATTTTTGATTGGCAGTAAATTCCTCAAAAATTTCATAATTATGATGAAGAAAGGTAGAGAATGAAAAGATTAAAATAGCATTTTTGGATATTGATGGCACAATTTTAGCTTTTGGGAAGCCGGATATGTCACCAAAAACAAAGGAAGCCCTTAATAAATTACAGCAAAATGGAGTAAAAATCTGTATTACTAGGGTAGACCCCTTGTAACTATTCCTCAGTTTGAAGGGGTAGATTTTGATATGAAGATAGCTTTCAACGGTTCAGTTTGTTTGTTGGACAATGAGTTCATTGTAAATAAAATGATACCTGCCAAAGAGGTGTCGATAATTACGAAAAATGCAGCTAAGATGGGAAGACCGTTAGCTGTTGCTACAAGAAGTAGGATAGTGACAAATGGCTGTGATGATGCCTTTAAGAGAATATTTTGAATTGGCAAGTCTTGATTCAACTCCTTCTGAGGAATTTGAGGACGCCCTAAAGAGGATGTATATCAGTTTATGATGGGCTGTGTATGGAGTGAATGGGATACCATTCTAGAGGGTACTCACAGTGCACAGATTGCTGCTTGGTGGGATAGTGCGGTTGATATCATACCAAAGGAAAGCGGTAAGGGAAACGCAATAAAAAGTGCTTGAATATTTTAATTTGTCAGTAGAGGAATCAATAGCCTTTGGTGATGGTGGAAATGATCGTAGACATGCTTTTGGCAGCAGGAACAGGTGTGGCAATGGGAAATGCAGCGAGACAGTGTTAAGGCAGCCGCAGATGAAGTATGTGGAAGTGTTGAAGATGATGGGGTTTATAATTATCTCAAAGAGAGGGATTAATATAGGTTAAGTGTTTAACCGGATGAAGGGATACTATGTAATGAATTGGTAATTTGAATTTAGAAGATAATTATTTGAATTTTAATATATTTAAGTAAATTTTTGAGATGGAGATATAGAGGAAATTATCAAGATGGTTAGCTGTAATCTGCCTGTATCAAAAGCTTGCTTTTTATATTGATATTTGGATAACTGCCAAAATGAGGTTATATGAGGATTGGATTTTGAGAAATATCAAAAGAACAGGAAAAGTTTTACAAAAGCACTTTTTGCACTGGTTATTCCCATTACTATACAGAATTTTATAAGCAGTGCCGTAAATTCAGCAGATGTACCTCATGCTAGGGTATGTAGGACAGTCAGAATTAGCAGCTGTTTCCCTTGCCAATCAGTTCCAGTTTTTGCTCTGGGGATTTTTCTTTGGAGTTACTTCCGGAGTTACAATCCTTGCGAGCCAGTATTGGGGTAAGAGGGATACCGATTCTATTCAGGCGGTAATGGGAATTGCGATAAAAATATCAGTAGTTGTGACTGCCTTGCTTTCAGCCGGAGCAATTATCTTCCCAGGTCAATTAATGACAATATACACAAATGATGAGATACTTAGGCAGATAGGGGCATCTTATCTAAGAATAATAGGAATATCCTACCTTTTGTTAAGCTTTTCACAAGTATATCTCTGTGCTGTTAGAAGCATGGAGGGGTTAAAATAAGTACAGCTATCAGCTCAGTTGCACTTGCTCTAAATGTAGTACTGAATGCTGTTTATCTTTGGCTTCTTGGGATGCCTAAACTCGGGGTAGTTGAGTTGGGATTGCAAACCCTTATTGCAAGAGTGGCAGGATCTCTCTGTGTGGCCGATGCGGCAAGGGCAAAGGTATTTAAAATAAATTTAGGACTGATGTTTGGACATCATAAGCTCTTAGTCAAGGATTTTGTAAAATATGCAACACCAGCACTTGCAAATGACTTTTATGGACACTGGCCTTCTACCTATTCCATAATTATGGACATATGAATGAAGATGTAGTAGCAGACAAGTTCTGTTGCCTCTACGGTGCACGAAACCTATGCTCAATTGCCTGTTTTGCTCATGGCGGGAGGAGCATCGGTACTGCTTGGAATTAAGATAGGTGAGGTAAGATGGAAGAGGCAAAGGAATATGCTACACGCTCCCTGCCATGCTACTGCAGCTTGGAGTACTTACAGGTTTAATAATTCTTGCAATTCGTCCAATTGTCTTTTATGAGCTTTACTCTTACTGATAGGGCGCATTCGTATCTTAGCATTATGCTATTTATCAGATTCTTATTATGTAATAGGACAGGCTATGAGATACCTTGTTGATTGCAGGAATATTTAGGGCAGGTGGAGATTCAGGATTTGGCCTTATTTGTGATACTATCACTATGTGGGTAGTTTTCAGTTCCGCTTGGATTTTTCAGTGCCTTTGCTATTGGAGCTTCCGCCTATGATGGTATACTTGTTCTCTGTTTGGATGAATTTTGGAAAATTCCGGTTGTATACAAAGCATTATAGGAGTTTCAAATGGCTTAAAAATATAACAAGGGAGTTGGAATAAAAAGTAATTATAAAACATTATGATAATTCTTTGTCTAATAGACAAGCGTTAGTTACCGGAAACAGAACATAATAGGTAACACTATACGGGTTACACCTGTTGTTGAATGCGGCAGGGCAGCATGATATATTTTATATAAGATGGTGTGTATCAAAAGAAATTAATCATATGAAGGGGTAAAACAGTATGAGAAATCATGAAATCACAGAGTTCCAAAATCTTTTAGATAAAGATGGCAATGTAGCTGAGCCGGGATGGTCAAGAAGACAATTTCAAAGTTATAGAAGGAGTGATATAAGGCTACGCATCAAGAATTAAAGAGTGGGACTATTACCTGATTTTGAATCAAAAATTTTGGAATAGCACTTTACAATGTCAGATGATGGTTATATAGGTTTACAGTCTGCAAGTTTTCTAAAGTTCGCAGATAAGCCATTTGAACATACTGAAACCATTTTAAAATATTCTGCCAATGGGTAAACTCAAAATGCCGGAAACAAGTTCCAAAGGAACTGTTTTTATAAAGACAAAAAGGCTGACTCTGTCACTGAGATTGAGGCACATTCATCAGGCAAGGGCAGACAAAGGCATATAGTCTGTAATTTTAGGAATTTTTATAATGGAAAGCCATTTAAGTGCGATGTTTGAGCTTGATGAACCAGACATGGATACGATGGTAATAGTCTACTCCATGGAATAAAAACATAGTTTTTATTATAATCAAAAATAAACTGTATGAGAGCTGCAGGGTGAGGTTCAGTTTAATGATAAGATCTATAAATTTAATCCCAGACTGATTTTTGGAACTCTGGACTGGGAAGGAGTATGGACTTATGGAAAATACCTGGTATTGGGGAACCGGCAGCTGTGATATAGATGGTCATAGTTTTGGCTTTTAATATAGGTTATGGATTTGGAGATACAACTGCAGAAAAGTGAAAAATATTCTGTTTTATGATGGATTGGACATAAGCTTGATGATGTAATGTTTGTAATACCGGGAGATGACTATCTCTGATCCTAGTAAGGATAAAGGAAAGAGGTAAAAGCCAGGAAGGAAAGATAGTAAAAAGTTATTACTCACGATGGATAAGTGGAAATATATTTTTCCGATGGTAGGTTTGAGATGGAGTTTGAGCCAATTATAGATAGACAGGCTAAGATTGATATGAAATTCGTCTGTTCAGACCAGCATCAGGTATTTGGCAAAATGAGTGGAACTGCAAATTTTTGGATGACGGTAGGAAAGATTGAACTTAAGGATGTACTTTGCTCAGCAGAGCATATTTATAACAGATTTTTGATGAAAGACAGAAAAATTATTGATTGACGATAGTAGTAAGTCTTTGCGCTGAGGCTATTTTGGTTATTGAAAGTCACCCACAGCTACTGAAATTTAATAGAATAAATGCAAAAACTTTGTTTTTGGCAAGGAGGATGGACTATGAAGAACAAAAGGTGATATTAGTAGCTTTTTGCTATACTGTTTTTATAGGTGATTTATTGAGGCTTACTGCCTATGCCAATTCCGCAAGGAGAATATGGTATGGAGTAGATATGACGGGACAATAGTAAAGGGAGAAAACTGCCCGGTTGAAGTGGAAATGAACAGCTATCCTTTGATATCTCAGAATTCCTCAAAGCTACTATGAAAAGAAAGGGATTTTTAAATATAATGGCAAGGTGACTGCAAAATATACATTTTACAATCCGGCTGATTATGATGTTACAGCTGTTTGTGTCCGCTTTGGATATTATCCGGAATATGGGCCTGTTGAATGCGATGAAAAATCAGATATGTAAAAGAATAGATGACACTGCAAAAGTTTGACATTAAAATAAATGATAAGGAAAATTAGCTTTAAGGCATACTCTATATTATGGTGAAAATGTTTTTGATGTTCATAAAAGAAATGAAGCATGATTAGTGACGGCTTCATAAAAGGATGATTTTTATTCTCCTGAACTTCTGTTACAAAATATGTCTCATGAGATTAGTGGAGTTGATAAAAAGCTTTTATAACAGAGAAGTAGCAGAGATAGAGATTCCTGCCTTTGATGGGAGAAGATACTATCTTTGAACAATCATCCTATGGTTTTGTCAACAAATGACAAAAGGGAATACCAGGATAGGTGTAGATGCAGAGGAATGGTGAAGAGGTAGAGTTTTATGTAATAGGTGAGCCTGTCAAAGATTTACCAAAGTGGAAATTTTATGAAAGCGGTAGTAATGAAAAGCCAAAAGAAATCAAAGGAGAAATGAAGCTTAAAATCAACTTCTAAGATGACATTTAGGAATTTGCACTAGCAAAGCTTGGACAAAAATGGACAGATGTTGAGTCTGATTGAGTACAATATTATTGTTGAATTATATAAGCAGGCTACGATGAGAATTCAGAGTGCTATATTTATATCTCTGTATGATACCGAAAGGCTAAAATCTCTCCTCCGTTGGTATAGAGTATGAAATAACCTGTAATCCCGTGAAAAGATATACCACATATGATAGAAGCTATCTCATAGCATCCAACTATAGACGAGAGCTATAATCCAAGTATTTATAAACAACTATCTTCTTTTCGCCTGCATCGACTTGGGCTAAAAATTTGGGAATTGAATGTAGATATAAATACGCCGTATGACTGATAGCATCAAGATGGATTTACCAAAACCGGAAAACAGGCTATAATAAGTCTAATGGCCTTCCGGAGGGAGAGAGATTAGGTTCACTCTCTGGGAGAGAAAAACCGAAGAGATCTATATTAGAACATATACTCTTGGTGTGTGTATTATCTTTCGGCTTTTGGGTTTCCTATTGTACTCTGTGGTTTGTAGTGATAGTAATTATTGGAAGGGGTATTAACTAAACGGGGAGAAAAATAATGAAAAGCTAAAAGCAGGGATGTGTACCAGGTTATAATGAGAAATTAAAATATACTGCTTGTCAGATAACCAAGGTAGAAGATAAAGATGAAATGACAGATGACAGTAAAGCTGTTCCCTTGACTGGTCGGGGGAGGAGCCGCTTAAAAGAGGAAGAACTGTCAGATTTGAGGCCGCCTTTTATGTTGATTATATGTATTGGGACAACAGCCCAGACTTGAATAATGTGAAGTAGATGTTCGGGAAAAATATATTTTGTAGGAAAGTGCACTCCTATAATGGATGAGAGCTCAGACTCGTATTCATATGGCTGGGGGAGTGGTGATGTAATCTATAGATTGAAGTTAAGATGGCAGGAAATACTGAAGGAGAAGAGAGATGCCTTAAGGCAGCAGATAAAAAGCGAAGAAAAGGTTTGTTTTAGAGGAGAGGAAATGTAGAATATCAAGGAGAAATATGAGTGATGAGTGGTCGCATTTTGAAGATATGTGTAGTCTAGGGTTTTTCCTTGTTTAAGTCACCTTACCTTGCATAAATGGTATAAAAATCCTATATGAATATTTAGAGGGCTATCCATTCTTAAGAGAGCTGAGCTTAATACTAGTAAGCAGAAGAAGCTTTGATTTCTCAAAAAGTCTATAGAGAGACTTGTTGATCATGACAGGGTAGAAGAGCTTGTGTAAATGACGGTATGGAGCATCTTATTTTTGTTCGGCGAGTTTCAGACAACTGCAAGATAAGGACTGAGATCAACGGAAGTACCCTGATTCTATATGTTGACGGAAAAGCTTCCAAGGCTGTATGGTCTTGATAATCCAGGGGAGTTGTATATTAGAAGTAGTGAACTTGATATGAGGAGGTTTTGTCTAGGTATCCTGGACCTTTTGGAATTAAGGCTTTGGGGAAACCCCGGCAATCTGATTTAACTTTGGACAAGCTATCAGGCTAGTAAGCTGAGGTTCCTTCTCTACTATGGAATTGTTTGGTTTTTCTGAGAAGGATATTCCGGAGCCAGAGTGCTTTCTCAATCCTTTGCAGCCTGTGGATGGACAGCCTGCCTGAGGACGACAGCCAAAAGATAAAGAAGCTTTTATAAAAACCGTGCTAAAAGAGGACATACACTTTGGATTACGAAAGCGAAAGCCCTGAATGGCTGGCACAAAAACCTGATCAACCCATTCCGCCTGATGGGACGGTAGACAATGTAACTCCTGCAAAATGCTAAAAAGGCAGCTGATTTGCAGCAGGAAGTTGAGGGCGGAGGTAGTAAAGTATATAGAGAAAAGTCTGATATGCTGATAATATAGAAGACTTGGTGAGAACCTATACCGAGGGCTTTAACAAGATGGATAAACGAAAAATTTTTATTACAACTATAGAGAGAGATGAGGGTTTACTGATGCCCCGTCTGAAATATTAGACTTGATTCCGGATGAATTTGCGATTGATAAGAACAGGATGATTGAGGTCTTTGATGAGGTAAAGGAGTTTTTTAAGCCAAACTTTGGATTTTCGCCATATGAAACTTTAGATTTTTACCATTATTGACTTTGATTTCACCATTATGTAAACCTTAGATTATTACCAAGTTATATGTTTAGTAACAGTGAGAGAAGATAATGATTAATAGAGAAGGAAAAAGCTTTGCTTAGATTAGCATCTCAGTTCCCGGTTGTTGGAATAAATAGAGCCCAGCAAAGTGGAAGTCAACTCTTGCCAAGGCTGTATTTTCAGATAAAAATATGTTACTTTTGATGATCTTAATAGGTGCAGATTAGCAGAATCAAATCCAAAATGATTTTGTTATGGCTTTTCCGGATGGAGCAATTATTGATGAGGCACAAAAAGTACCGGAGATATTGGATGTGATTAAACACGGGTGGATAAGGAAAAAGTGTAGCCTGGAAAGTTTATACTTACAGGTTCAAGCCAATTCAGGCTAAGAGAGAATATCAGTGACAGTTTACAGGAAGAGCTGCATTTTTAAGGTTGCTGCCATTTTCAACTCAGTGAATTAAAGAATTCAAAAAGCTTACCCTGATAACCCTTATGAGCTAATATTTTTCAGGGCAACATCCGCCGCTTTTATGATGAGGATAGAAATTTTTATAAGAGAAGATTGCAGTGAAAGCTATATAGATACTTATTTTGGATCTGGATGTTAGAGATCAGATTAACACCGGTAATGTATCATTATTTAGAAAGTTTGTTCAAATATGTGCAATTCATAGTGGTCAGATGTTGTCCATGGATGGCATTGCAAGGGATGTTGGAATTTCTGCTCCAACAGTCAAAAATTATCCATGTTTGAAGCGTCATTCATTATTCATTTTCTCGAACCAAGTACCAATAATTTAGGAAGGTATTGTCAAAACGCTAAATTATACTTTGTTGATTCAGGGTCTTATGTGCCATCTTCTAAGGCTATCCTCTAAAAAGAGGAATTGATACTTATAGTAGATAGAAGGTGCTCGCAGTCGAGACATTTGCAGTTGCAGAATGCTAAAATACCGCTTAAATCAGGCAAAAACCAAATTTAACATTTTTCAGAGATAGATAAAGGGATTTGAAGTAGACACAATAGCAGACTGGAATAATACCTTTGTGATTGAAATAAAAAGTTCCATTGCACCGGAAAAAAGCTATCAGCAAATACTAAAAATATTTGAACTGCTTGATGATGAAACAGCAAAGAAAAATGTAGTATTTTACCTAGCTGATATGAGTATGAATATTGATGGAACTGCACATATAGCTGGAGGGATCTGGGCAGAGTACTTGAAAATAGTTTTTAAGCCCCCTTGACCTGTCCCTAGGGACTGTATTACACTGTGTCAGGAGGTGATGATCTATGCTAAGAAATGAAATACAAAAATGACCGAGGTCTTACGAGAAAGGCAATAGAGTATTATGGAAGAAAGAGGACTGATTTACTCTGAAAAAGTTCGAGAATGGCTAAGAGACTATAGCGAGAGATATCAAATCTTAAACAAGATATCTCTTTATAGAAGGGTGGACTGAGTATAACTGAGATTGAAAATGTGATGAGCTATAATACCTTGTCATCTAGGTGCTACGAAAGAAGCAGCTCGAGTTAGAATTACATAGAAAAAGAGAAAAGGATATACTGGAGCTGTATAAAGGGAAAATGATCAATGTAATTCAAGAAAGACTTGCACTCTTGAAATGAAGAGACTATCTGTGAGAGACTTGAAAGAGCTTTTCCGGGATATTTTGGTATGATGATTTAGTGCATATCAGCCTTTTTGAGCGAGCCAATAAAAGAATCAGGAATTTCAGCTATAATGAGTATATAAACTATCTGGACAGCTCGCCACCATTTTGAATTATCTGAAGAAGAAAGAGACTACATTGATACTGCCGGTTTAGGAATGAGTGAATTTCAAAAATGTTAACAATGCTAAGATTAAAGCTGTAGAAGACATCAAGCAGTGGTGGACTGAGAACAAGGATGCAGCCGCTAAATATGAGGAGTTCAAAAACAGTGATGAATATGCAAGCAGTCTGATGAAATAAAAATATATGACAAGCTTTATATATATGGAGGATAATGATTACTATGATTGAGTAATTCCTCTTATTAGGCAATTCAGTAAAAACCGATGATGATTATTACAAGAAGCTGCTTGAAGCAAATGATGAGTATAGTGAAGCTGCGTAAGATATAAAGTACAAAATAAATAAGAGATATGCTGCTCTGCCTGAATAGGTGGGCTATTTTATCGTCATATGAAATTCCTCTGGAATCCCCTAGACAGTAAAAATAATAATGTATTTTAATAACTATTGACATTACATTGAAAACCATGATATATTATCTCACTGGGGATGAAATAACAAAGGTTACATCAAAACAAACAACATATTAAAGGAGAAAACTATATATGACAAACAAAGAAAAGCATTAGCACTTATTAACACATTTACAACAGGTGATATAAAACAAGGCAAAGGAACTTGGCAGATGGCTATATTCAGCATACACTTTAGCTTATGGCACAGGAGCAGAGGCATTTATAGCGTTGCTTATCTTAATCTGTGCATCCGGTAAAAACCACGGTAGAGAATATAAAAGCATTTGAAGATGGTGACAAAGGTATTCTTGTACAGTTTACAACTTTGCAGGAATGGGAGAGCAGGTAGCTTTTGATGTCTTCCGCTTTGATGAAAACGGTAAAATTGACGAGCACTGGGACACAACCTTTGCAGCAAAGGCAAGAGCCTAACCCATCAGGACATACTCAGACAGATGGAACACTTGGGATAGAAGGATGTAAATAGAGGGCAGAGAAGTAGTGCAGCAACTTTTGTAAGGATGTACTTCGTGGTGAGAATCTTGATAAGCTTACATCATACTTTGACGGAGATAATATATCCAGCACAATATAAGCATAGCAGATGGACTCTCAGGGCTTGAGCTCGTCTTTGAAGCACTTGGCAAACAGGGAATCCGGGATGATATGTGACAAAACATACGCTTGTGATGGAGACTGCGCTTGCATAGTGAGGGGAACTTTTTGAGGAACCCCTACTGCATACTACGACCTTTTTCCGCGGGAGAATGGCAAGATTGCTTGAGCATTGGGATGTAATGGAGACTATTGCAGCTAAAGAGACTTGGCAGAACCAGAACGGTAAGTTTTAATATATTTCTAGGTTAAAAGTTTCTAAAGCGAGTAATAGCTTTGTGACCTATATATTCTTTTAAAATAAGCCTTGTAAACGAAGGTTTTTTACTTTTTCTTTATAATAGCTTATACTATAATCAGTATATGGAGGTATAGTATCATGGCAGAGGTAGTTAATGTTAATTTCAAGTTAGATGCGATATTAAGAAAAGATGGAAGAGGCTTGCGTCGGAAATGGGAATTCTATGAGTGCGGCATTTAAGATATTTGGCAGGTGCAGTAGAAGAGAGAATTCCGTTTGAGGTGGTTCTCGTTGATCCGTCTCTATTCGAGAGAGAGTAATATCAGGCAACCTAGAGGAAAATGCCTGGAAGAATATATAAAGCTGGAAAGCTTTAAATTTGCAGAACATGAACTATTGGAGGATCAGAATTGCGTAAGTATCGCAAGTGCAGAGTGATTTTGATGATGGAAGATTATCTGTATTGGCAAAATCTATGACAAAAGGTTTTCGAGCACAGATTAACAAACCTAGTAAAGGACATAAGTCGTAGTCCGTTTTGAAGGCCTCAGGCACCAGAGCCATGTAGAGCGCTTAAGCGGATCTTTAGCGACTTTGGAGCAGGCGGATTAACAAGAGTCATCAGGCTGCGTGTCTACCTAGTTAGTAGAGAAAATGCTTCGTGCTTATATTTCTCTGTCAAGGTCACCATGATGATTAGAACTCCATCGTTGACAGATATTTTATAAGTCTTGGCTAGCATTGAGCATTGACATTTAATTGGATATAAAATATCTTCAGGAGGAAGATTAATGCAGATATCAAGTAGGTTTACAGTGGCACCACACATATTTACCTGTGTGGGACACTTTTAAGGGAGAATACAAGATTACTAGCGTGACTCTTTATGCAAAGCAGTGATCAATACAAACCCCTGTCATTATAAGGAACATACTAACTCAAGCTTTATGCAGGGCTTATCACCGCTGTGCTAGAACTGAGGTGGGATTACACCTTATACAAGCTCTTTTCAGTCGATCATGATCGTTTTTACGACAGGCTATCAGGCACCGGGAGCTTAGTTGGAAAATGGAAATTGTTTCCATTCATCGAAGCTCAAATGGAAACTGTCCTGTAGGATAATATTACATGGACTCTTGACGGTGATTCAAAGTCCATTCAGTCGCTATGGAAAATGGAAATGAAAAATATACACTTTCAGACCTGCTGATACGGAATGCAGGAACCTGTGAGAAGAAGCGTATGAATGGTATTACAAATTTTTCAAAGAGAGAAGGGCTGAGGCATCTGGCTAAAGAATTTGTCAAAAGAGTCAGAAGACTATAAGGATATAGCGATACCCAGGAGGACAGAGGGTGTTGTGTCGAGTACTTCGTTCGCCACGAACGTTCGCTCGCCAAAAGCACAATAAATGATGAGAAGTGCTTAAGGTTCAGGATGAATATTTACAGAGGAAGAGCAAAGAAGTTGGTATAGTAGACCCTATTTCCTATATTCCTGAAGTAAATAAAGGAATATCAATGATTTGGCAGGGAGATATCTGCAAGATTCTTGCTGTGGACGCCACTGTAAAATGCGGCTAATTCAACAGATGTTAGGCTGCTTTTGTGCCCATGCACACCTGGTATAGATAATTGCATCCGCGCCTTTGTTGGGGTTCAGCTTCGCCTTGAGTGCAGTAGAGCCAGATGAAGTTATTTAAAGGACAAATGCAGGAAAGGACTGGGCAGCACAGCGCTTGCCTGTGCTGACCAATGGCTACGCACGATCTGCCTGCAAAGAAGGTCAATCCACATAGCAGTGCTATAACGTAAAATGGACTCTTACAGCAAAACATGATCGAAAGGATTTGGCTGGCTGCTACAAGAATACCTTGGATATGTGTAGAGAGAAATGGACTAAGGACTGAGTTGCTTTTTGATTGCATTTCAACAGGAGTATTCTAACTTTTCCTGAGCAGAAGGGCAGCAGAGATAGCGTTAAGACTGTAAAAGAATGGCTGTCAGGAGAACGAGAGGACAGATGTGCAGAGTTATTTTCAATGTGTTTAAGGATGAGGATAGGGAGATTTATGGAAGCAATTTGCACTAATTAGCTACCTTCTACGCATACGCTCATCACAGATATTACAGGCGCAAATGGGCTGGATGACAGCAGACAGTGATTAAACTCGGATGATGCGGATTTATGGAGATGGTAAAATGAAATCCGCTCAGAGTGTGGAATAAGTGATGTGGAATCTAAAAGAAAGCTATCATAATACTACAGAGACAACTCTCGCAGCGTTGTCGGGTTATATACACTGGTTCTAAGTGACGCTCCGACTGATAACACTTTCAGACTCTCGCTCCGGCATCCGCTTCGCTCCGCCTAATGCGCTCGCTGACTATCTCGGAGCTGGCGTCATTACCATCATCATCATATACATACTCGAATGCCAAATTTAAAGACCGCTACACCCCCACCTGCACTTGGCTGATGCTGTTTTGTTTGCAATCAGTCGTCACTCAGTCAGCGGAACATAGTACTTAAGCGAGGCGCATCAGGTTTTTCGTCGAACGGAACTATTATTCTTAAACAGCAGCTTACACAGAAAAACCGGGAGCGAGTCTGACATTATTAGTGGAGGCGTGACTTAGTGGTGTCAAACAACACGTAGCCCTTTGCCAACTTAGAATTTGTGGAGACAGGCAGTGCAATTAAATTCCATCATATACAAATTAAAGGGAGGCTTAGTATGAACGAGTATTTTTCACAGAGTTAGCGTTAGGAAATAATATGAGGCTCGTCCAGTGGAAGAGGACAAACAATGGCAGTTCTAAAGCCGGAATGCAGGCTCCAAGTGCAGGTAATCAGCAGCCTTGGGAGTTTTATGTTGTGACAAACCGCAGCTAAAATTGGGGAACTCTCAAAGATAAGTCCTTATGCAGGCAGTGTGCCAGCGCGCACCTGTTGTCATTGTTCCGGTATTCAGGAGAGAGAGGGGCTTAGATTTCCTGAATATGCTGGAGAGACGATATAGCCTAGTCATAACAGGAAAGAGCAAGTGTGTTAGAAGCTGATTATCTAGAGCCTTGGCGGTGTATGAGCTTGGAGTAGCACCTGTAAGTGGGCGAGATGGAGGCTGTGGCCATGCACTAAACCTCCTGATGATAAAGTTGGTACCATTCTTTATTCTCCTGGCATACTCCTGCAGAAGAGGGTAAGCAGCAGGATCGTTTTGATGAGAGCACGAATACTGCACCATGTTTTCTGATAATACGGATATTTACAGCAGTAATGCAGAAGATTAAGCTTGGTATAAATATGGGGGAGTAGGGCTTTTGGTAAATTGGAAGGATATTTCCTAAAATTGATGCACAATATTCATCGATGCCTGAAGATGTGATTCAAGCCACTCCGGGACTATGAGCTATGTATTTACAGACTATGGCGGTGTAGGATGACTATAAAAGATGATGGAGTCAATATAATATTGAAATAGCTTTTGCTCATGCTTCCATTTTATTGATCCTTACCTCTGCTCCACATGGATTTTAAAGGTTGAAACTGTCTCATCCCAATATGCTTGCTGCACGCTGCCTTTGGAGGCTGTAAGTGTTTCGCAGATGTTGATATTAGAAATAATATCAATGAAAACACTAGGAGGATTAGATAAGGTAATGGATAAAGATGAATTCATAGGAATAAAACTTCATCCCAGTGATGCAGGATATCCTATGATGGCATCTATTATGAAAAATAGTTGAATATACAAGCAAAAGAGATATTTTAGTTGAAATTCATTTCTTACCCTAAGGAACATTTACAGGATGATGTGTGTTCTCCAAGCGGATTAAAATGTATTAAAGTACCCCAATGCAAAGCTTTCTATTGCGCACTTGGGTGGATTTCAAGTGGAAGACTTATATGGTCTTAATGCATATTTTAATTTCTCCAGCAATCCTGCCTGATTATGTTAATAGATTTTGGAATAAAAGGACAAATGGGATACTGCGCTTGATAGGTGTGGATAAACTGGTTTTTGCAACAGATTTCGGATAGCAGATGTAAACCAAAGGAAATTTATGATAAATATTTGAAAATACTAAATGAAATGGACTTTTTCTCCGGAAGAAGCTGAGAATATATGCAGGAACAATGCCCTGAAGATGATTGGTAAAATATAAATATATGTTAACAATAATCAAATATAAATTATCAATGAAGGGAAAAAGGCTATGAACTATTTTAGAAGAGCGTATGTCAGAGGAATAGGAACAAAGGAAGAACAGATTGCGAAGTTAAAGGCACTTACTTCTGCGGAATCGATAGATTTATAGGTGCAGGTGCAGGGCTTTCAACATCTGCAGGATTCACTTACAGTGGAGAGATTTAATCAAATATTTCTTTGATTTTGCAAGGGAATATAGGATTAGTGATATATACTCAGTGGGTTTTATCCTTTTCCAGATGCAGAGACAAAGGTGGGGCTGGTGGGCTGAGGCATAGTTACTTTAACCGTTATGTCGATGCACCTAAAGCCTGTTTATAAGGAATTGTTATCTCTAGTAAAGGACGAGGTTATTTTGTGTTACTACAAATGTAGACCATCAGTTTCAAAAGTCCGGCTTTTGACAAGAAAAGGTTGTTTTTATATCCAGGAGAGTTATGGTTTATTTCAAAGCGTAAATCCTGAGATTAGAAAGACCTATGATAACGAAGAATGGGTGATGAGAGGCTATGGAGGCGGAGGCTTTGTAAAGATGACAACGGTATTTTACGGTCCCCGGAATCTGGAAAGATATCTATGGCAATTCCTACTGAATTGATTCCAACCTGTCCGATGACGGCTCCGCTATGACAACTAACCTTAGAGCTGACTACAGCTTTGTAGAGGATGATGGCTGGCATAAGGCAAAGTGAGGCTTACAATGAATTTATTAGAAGCCACAAAGATGCGAGGACATTGTACCTTGAACTTGGGGTTGGTGCCAACACCCCTGTGATAATCAAATATCCTTTTTGGCAGTTTGTGAAAAATAATAAAAATGCCTACGCACTGCATAAACTACGGAGAAGCATGTTCTGTCCGGAGGCTATTGAGATGAGTATTTGTATTGATGGAGATATAGGAAAGGTGGTAGAATTATTAAAGGATAATGATGGGAGATGATGTAGATGATTTTATACCATGGAGTAATATGTCAGTAGAGCATCCTAAGCTGATTAAACAGAACCGTCATTTAGATTTTGGCTTTGGCTTTTATACAACTCAAATCGTGATCAAGCAGTAAATTTTGCAGGAAAGGTTGTGGAAAGAAGTAAAAATGGCAAAAGCGACCTTGAATATATATTCTTTTTGATGAAGAAGTAGCTTTTAAGGAATATAAACTACTTAAGTTTGACGCTCCGGATGAAAGCATAGGTTGAACTTTGTGGCTGCCAATGAACAGGGAATTTATGAAGAGAACAGTATGAGTTTGGTCTATGGAGCGGTTGCAAATGATGATGTATATAGAACTATTACTTATATATAACCAGTATACTCAATAAAGAGCAAAACACTAATTGCGCTTAAAATGCGTAAATTATTTAACCAATTGGTATTTACGACAGGAAAAAGCTGTAGAATACTTACGCTTTGAAGGAAAGGAGCTTAGTATGAATGAGGATCAATTTTAGCGCCATACTTTGAGCTCTTATTGTTCCACCTATCATTGAACAAATAGCTAAGAATAGCAATGTGGATGAAAACGAGATAATTCATATTTTCTGAAGTCAAAACTTTATGAAAGGTTGTCTGATGAGAAGTCGAAAAGCTATGGCATTGTGCAGTGACCTTATATACTATGTATCAGGATGAGCTGCTGACAGGTTCATATTCTTATCCGGAGGAGGGCCTAAAATGAGCAAAAGGAAGCTAAATTTCTAGTTTATTGTATGGAAAGGTACCGTCATTCAGCACTGTCAGGCCCAAAAAGTAGCGGAACTCTTTGAAAAGTATAGGGTTTATGACTATATAACAAAATATTTTGAATCCCTACACACAATGGAGATATATGCATCATACAAGAGGCATTGATGACTATATAGACAGTGCAAAGGAAGCTTAAATAATATTTCAGACAGACAATCTAACATTTATTCAGATATTTTTACAGAGGTGGCTTGCAAATAGAGTAAAAGATGGGGTGCTGATATGAAGAGATTATGCTCAAAGATTGAAACCTTTCAATTATTCAATTGATTATGGAATAACATACTCCATATCCTTTTGTGCTTAGAGACCGGTACTTTTTGGTTGGCTCATACACAATAACTTCGCCTATATATGGGTTGTAATGATTATATTTACAATGTTTGTGATACTTATATTCTGTATGCAATAGCATTGAAAATATAATTGGTATACTTTTAGTGAGGTTTTGGGAGAATATCCTAAAGATATCTAGAGCAAAGATAGCTACTGAAACGAATGGTGATAAGATACGAGTTCTTGACTAGCTATTATCATCTATTTATTTGGCTTAGTTTTATTATCATTGTTGTCGTACTTGTATTTATAAATAAATTGATAAGTAAACAGATAAAATAAAACTCATGGAGCCCTTTTAGCCCCATGGAGTTTATTGCTTTTGGTATTATGCTAAAGTACTTCTTAACATCCAAAGAACCTTTGCGTAGTCCTCAAAGGAGCCGTCCATCTTTGCACTTACAAATTGTATCATTTCATCATCAGCCTTCTCCTTGAGAAGTCTAGCACTTATATCAAGTGTCTCAAAGTCAGCGAGAACATCGCTAAATGCAAGCTATCATATCCCGGAACGAAATCTCCGGCAGAATCTTTGATCGTAGCTAACTCAGCAAAAGCCCTTCATTGTAGAGACAGGCTTTTTCCCATCCATAAAGCATAAGCTCTGCAAGTTCATCTATCTGTCCGTTGATAAAATTATAATACTCTTCAAGTTTAGCGTGTGACTGAAGAAGTCTTTCCCTGCACATACCAATGATAACTCTGTAATTTGTGATAAAAATGTACAAGATTTGATAAAGTAAATATTCATTGTTCTTTCCATAATAAAACTCTCCTTTCGATTTGTTATTGTTTACTGCTTCATCTAACACTAATCGTAATATTATTTCAAAAGACTGATGACGATTTAGAAAATAGCAAAAATAATGATAATTATTATCAGTAATTTATGCATATTTATTATGTACATATTTTACAGTACAAATCAATAATTTTTAATATTGGCACAAAGTTTGATTGTGATAGCGTGTACTTTTTAATACACGCATCTTTTTGAGTTGTGTCATATAATTATAATGAAAATGATATGCTATTAACTATCTTTTAGACTGCATCATTTTTATATATGATAAATATGAAGAGTTATTAATAAAAGAAATGCTAGCTAGGAATAAATATTAGCAAGATTCTACTTGACATTTTTGCATTATATACTATAATACAATTAAGATATATAATTCCATCGTGAATAAGGCTGAAAGGAGGAGAAATGAGGGCTAATATTTGATTTTTCGAAAATGAAAACCCCAATTTATCAGCAGCTAAGAGACCAAATCGTTGTAGGGATAGCTGAGAGACTCACTCCAGGTGGCTTCCCACCCTACAATCAGAGCACTTGCGGATGGCTAAGCGGTATCAATATGATGACTGTGAGCAGGCTTATCAACTGCTAAACAATGAAGGTTATATAGTAACTGACAGGAGGGAAGGGAACGCTTATAAGTAACAAGATTAAGACCAGTCCTGTGGGAGGAAAAGCTTAAAAAAGAATTAGGAGTAATCATTTCAGGCTCAGCTTTCAGGGCTGTCTCTTGATGAAATTAACTACCCTTTGTACAGAATACTATAAGGGAGGGATTGTAATGTTATTTAACACATACTTATGTGAGCAAAGTCATATTTTTGGATTACGCCGCTTTTAGGATATCAATGACAAAATAACGCAAAGTTCAAAGAAAAAACATAGCTGTTGGCGTTATCTTTATGGAAGAGGGCAAACAGGATGCAGAGGTCATTTCAAGGCTTAATAGATATAAAAGCAGATTAAAATGATTACGATAGTCTTATTTGCTTTGCTATAATTCCCGGGGTGTTTGTATCCAAATTTTGGATACTGCTCACCTAATACCTTGTGTGGACAGATGTGACCATATTCATATATGCCATACCATTTTACCTTTATTAAAGACTTAAAAGCGATTAAAAAGGGCTGAGCTTCAAGCACAAAGGAGGATTGAGATAGATATGGAAAACATACCTAATTTCAAGGGAATATCACCTTTGCTTTTCATCATCCCTTGCATTGTAAGCCTCATTCCACTTGTTTGGGATAGAGACTTTTGTGTGCTTTATATAACCTCAGCTGCATCTGTACTTGTATTTTGGTTTTCATACCGATATTTTTACAGGAACCGCTCAGAAAGAGTAAATGAAGAGAGGGGTTGACAAGAGTGCTGACTCAGATAAGGCATTATAACTGGTCTAAGATCTGGATAGCCGCATCTTGGCTGACCATACCCTTAACTTTTCGGGACTGTTGTTTTATAAGTCATCCGTTTATGGCTTTGGCACTCATATTTTATTGCTACAGGAGCAATCTGTATAGAAGACTGTGGCTAGTGAGTTAAACTTAGGAAGATGCAGGAGAAGCTTACGAGGAAGTGGCGTGGGGCGATAGTGGATGAGGATGACAAGTGGATTGGAGCATGATTTACTACAAATGACTTGCATGAGCTACATCCGTAAATGAGAGTGGGTATGAATACTACTTTTAACTTTAGCGTACCTCAGGCAAGGTAATTACAGTTATACTTCTTGTGATGATTTTGGTTTTGCCATTCACTGGCTATGCAATGATACTTACTACCAACAGCCTATTAAGATAGAGGTAACAAGGATGAGATTCCAGGCAGTCAAGGCATCAGTAATTTGCCATATAAAAAGCTAACCGATGTCAGAATGTAGAGCTAATAAATGAGCTTCCAGATGATTTGCAGTGAGGGTAAGGGCACTTCATTTGACGACTTATTGAGGAGATTTTAGAAGTGGAAATGAGGAATCTCATACTCCTGCTAAGACCTGAGAAATGACCATTTATAAGGATAATCGACAAAAATGGAATGTTTATTTAGTTTTAGAGGATATTAAAGAGTTTGAGGAGATAAGACAATCTATTAAGTAGACTTTATCTCCTTCAAAATGAACTACATTAAGACAGGTACGATAAAAAGCTGAACAACCGTTGCGCTTACAGTATGTTCGACTTTTTATTTAATACGCAGTATAAGAGGTTCTGGCTAAACTTAGTTGTTTAGTTGAAGACAGGACATGTCTTAAAGGTCAAGCTACTCAAAATTAAATACAATATAACTTGACATTATGACAATAATATATTATGATATGCAATATAGAGGTGAGTATATGAAGAATAAAGAATGAAGATTGCACAATTGAAAATGATATAGAAGCAGGAAGACTTGGCAAAGAGGCAGTTGATGTTACAAAGGCAGACAATAGGGCTTATAGAGGCGAGACTATATCCTATTGAACCTATATAGGCATTTTATGAGGCACTCAGTAAAACACTTGACGAATTATGGGGAGGTGCAAAATGAATAATAATATTAATAATGTGAACGCATTTTATCTGAAAAGAAGAAGGATACAGAGCAGAGGCTATACATATATTATTTACGCTCTGGTGGTGTCTATTGTGATTAAAATGAGTGTTTATGGATGCAGGTTTTTGAAATGTATGCATCTGAGTTGGATTATCTTAATTGGAAGCAGGCTCTATATGATTGTTGCTAATTATTTGAGGCATCAATATGTGGTCAATCAATGCAAATGACGCAGCTAACAGATTTTAGTAAAATCTCATCATTGCAGGGGTAATATCTATTATACTAAATGATAATCTGAAAAATACGATTGGATTTGCAGACTCAAAAAGCTGAGGTGCAATAGTTTATGCAGTGAGCTGGACAACGGTATTTTTCTATAATATCGATAGTCATCTTATTACCTGAATAAGAGCAGGAAAAAGATAGACAAGCAGTTAGATGATGAAGAGTAAAAGTATCAGAAGATAAATGATAAAAACTTAAGATACGCATTTAAATTTGAAATAAAGAAAGATAATATGAAAACAAGATATAAATAGTGTATAATAACTTATAAATGATAAACGACTTTTAAGGAGCATCTTAGAAATGAGCAAAAATCAGAGATTATTTTTATGCAAAACAAGACTGATTAGGCTGGCTGCACAAGAATGGAAATTATCAATTGAGAAAGTTATTGATATATTTAAAAAGCCGAAGTATTAGGCTATATTGAAGATGGATATGGACTTTTTCACTGTGAAGGTGATGGGGCAGTTTTGGAAGATGTATCAGAATTTGTCAGAAGAAAGGGGATACAGAGTAAATGCTTGATTTTCTATTGTATCAAAAGACTGAAGAGCCTATATGATAGCGATTCAAACTTTGGTGTAATGGTGTCATATATTTTTGGTCTGTATAAGAAAGAGAGATAAATGAGTATTTATTCACGGTTTGCAAACAGGATGTCTTGGGTGAAAGCAGAACATGCCATTCAGAGCTTTGGTGTGAGTCTGCCTGTGTATACATTCTGCAATAACCAGTCAGGCAAGAGGTTTATAAGGATGCTTGTAGTTAGACCTCGGAAAAGGGTTCACTATTTTGGCATAGTTTCTCTATATCTACCTTGAAGTGTAGCTATCAAATACATGTAAGCATATCTCTAGATCTTAGACCACCCATCAGAGCATTTTTTTATACTCAACGGCAGACATATATTTTTCTGATTTTTGTCCACCTCAAATTCTGTGACTTTTGCCTGGGAGGCAGGTCTCATTTTCAAAACTACCACTCTGCTCTGTATATCCTTTATATACGGCTTTGGTGGTTTCGTTGCAGTACTTAAGCTTCGTTAATCTTCAACAACTTTGTGGCTTTGTAGGGTGTATAGTTTCTTGGTTTTATTGCAAACTCTCTAATCTGTTGCCAAGTGGACAGACAAGCTTGGACTGTAAATAGTGAAAGAGTCTTGGACCAGATCTCTTGAGACATCTGGTTTTGCAGGCTTGCGGATCAAGTTGCTCCAGTTTCCAGGAGCTACAGATGGTTGACTATCTCCTTAATTAGAGGCTTTTCCCGGATTTCCTCTACCTGGGCCAGTTGCTATTCCTGGGCTTTTCGTGGGACTGTGGATGTAGAGGAGATCATGGTGCTCAGTCACCTCATTTAATTGCAGTTGGGTTTTAGTAATTTGATCTCAGTGAGGTTTTTTATTTAATTTCATTTTAACTCCTTGCTAATGCTTCATTTGTTTGTCTGGTATCTTCATCAATTATACATATATATCTTCTTTGAAACATGTAAGGCTAATTTAAAATCCTATAATGCATGGGAACAGCGCATCAGACTCAGTAAGTATGCTCTTCTCTCAGTTCTATCAAAGGCATAATTGGGTATAGTGCCGTTGCAGTAGTTCGTGCATTTTAGACATGTGATCTCTTTCTTCAATTTTAGGTCAAAAGTCATTGGTTCCTTTTAGTCATTCTCCTTGTGCATATCGACAATTTTCTTTTACTATGAGAGAGCCTAATGCCTAGACCTGTATTTTGGCTTGCCGCCTAAAGTCTGTCAAATATAAGGTTTGGCTGGTCAGCGATATTTCCCTATGCCGTCATCTTCGACAGGCTTAATTTTATCCTTATGTTTCATTGACATCCTTGCCATATTAAGTCTATTTTCAAGGGAGGTTTTGGAAGCATGCAAGTAAAACTCTGCATTGCCGTTTTAGAAGATGTCAGGCTCTGTTGCTGGTGTTTGGTTATATCACATTTACCATAAAGGCATCATGAAAATAAAGGCACTGTCGTAATCTTTTCGGACTATAATTTGCCTCTCAGCCAAATATAGTAATTCTAATTTATTTAGTCTAAAAATATCATCCACCAGATAACATTTTCCGCTCCATCATGGTCCACTAAGCCATTGTCAATTATAATATGGATATAGATGAAAGGCATTTCTACTGATGTGATGATTTTTCTGTAAAATCATGAAATCAGCTCCATTTGCACGTTATCAAACAGTAGTATAACCCTAAACATTAAAACATCATGATTAAAATCATCAATATTTGGAATCTTTGAAAGAATGGACAAACCTGGACTTGTTTGAAACAATTATAAGCTATCATTTGTTTTTCATCTTCTAGATTATACTTCTTCAGATTTGGAGGTGCAGGATAGATTAATCAGGACTTTGGAGGCATCATAAAGTTCTAACTGGACGAGAGCCATCTGTCTTGAAGTCAAGGGTAGTGGAGAGGGTGTCATAATGCCATTTGCAGGAGTATATATAATCCTTGCGTGCCATGTACAACAACATAGTTCAGGCTTTCTTCTGGAAAACTAATCTTCCTCAGCAGTTCAGGTGGGCAGATATTTATTTGAATCAGTTCAATCTTCAGACTTAAAATCCTTGAATTGCTTCTCTGATACGGTGGAAGTTCTGGAAATTATGAAAGTTGCTTCACCATGGAAAGTCTCTTTGATGTTTAATCAAGGCCTCCAGATCTGGCATCCCTGAGACTCAAAATGCTGAGTTCTGCAACTGCCTTTAAAAGATACCATGTAGATACGTAAAATCTGTGTAGCGTATCAGAGACACACCTTGTAGGATGTGAGACTACTGAGCTGAAATTGCCACAGCATTTCCAAATCAGCATCAACTTTCACTGTTCACAATACAATTGTATATATGATAGATAAAGTAAACTGAGAATCTTAGGTTCTGTTCCTAAATCTCGTTCTTGGTCAGGACTGGGTCAGGATGCCGCTTTCATTCTCCAGATGTGGGTTTGTGGGATGTTGGGATGCAGATCTGGAGGCTATTTCTGGTTGCAGCCTCAGACAGGACTGTGCCAGGAGGTCTTGGTGTCAGGAGATGGGTTGGGCAGGGTCGATCACATGATGGGTGATCAGCTGAGGCTGGGAGGCAGGCCACTGTTTGAATGGCTGGTTCTTGCCCCATTCTTCTTCTTCTTCACTTCACCTTCTGTTCCCCACCCAATTGCCACCGATATAATTACAATCTCGTGAAATTCACTCATCCTTTATTCCTGTCATTTTTATTAACTCTCTATTGCCATTTATTCAGATCATTCTTTTCTTTTCCTTCTAGACACAGCTTTGTAAAAGTTGTCTTCAACAAAAGTACGCTATCACAATCAAACTTTATGCCAATATTAAAAGTGTACACTTGTGCTATGAATATGTACATAATAAATATACCGATTTTGATAATAATTATCATTTATTTTTGCTATTTTAAATCGTCATCAGTCTTTAAATAATGTTACGATTGTGTTAGCATGGGCAGTAAAACAATAACAAATCAGAAAGGAGTTTTATTATGGAAGAACAATGAATATTTACTTATCAAATCTTGCATTTTATCACCGTTAGAGTTATCATTTAGGTATATACAGGAAAGACTTTAGTCACGCTAAACTTGAAGAGTATTATAATTTTATCGGACCCAGATAGATGAACTTGCAGAAA